>VOFJ01000684.1_pt1 | contig 15792 bp, 24 predicted proteins | sample 5384081 | NCBI WGS metagenome assembly VOFJ01 (sample SAMN12384729, study PRJNA508395) | human gut metagenome | isolation source: healthy gut I | host: Homo sapiens
AACAACACACTTATATAGAGGATGTTGTATCGTGTCTTCATAATCAATTGTCATTTGGGGTTATTACTGAAAATTCTCTTACAGGGCGTTCGTTGTTCGGCATACCCGTGTTAAAATCCAATACCTCTTGTGGGATCGGCAGAGTGTAGGCCGGATCGTTTGCTTTCAACACAAATAAATGGGCTTCTTCCATAGTCGTTTTGTCTGCATAATAAGTGTATTTATGAGTCAATTCTTTCGATTCCGGATAAAACTCACATACCCCATAGCGACGGAGGTCAAACCAACGAAATCCTTCCAATGCGAACTCTTTACGGCGCTCTTCGCGGATGTCCTTTACTAATTCTTCGCCAGAACCGATTACTTCATAGCTACTCCCCCGAAACATACCTTTTGGCACGTAAAGCATTCAGCCATTTGCGAGCTTCATCCTCCTGTCCTAAGTATGCGGAAGCTTCGGCTTTGTTCAAATAAGCCTCGGCCGTACGGAAACAGAACTTGTCAGAAACAGGCGCTTTTTTTCCTCCCAAGCCACATTGTAATATCTATTGTAATAGTCACTTTCTTCCGGATCTCCGTCATCCGTCATACCGGGACCCCGTACTAATTTTGTGCTACCGATGAACGTGTTTCTTTTCCACCACCATTGCGTCTTCCGTAAATCATCCTCCTCGTAAGCGTCGTATAATTCGTGAGAAACCCTGTAAGACTTATATTCATAATAGAAAAAAGTTGGGAATATCATTATCTCCCATGGAGAAAATCATCTCTTCGGAATCTTCTGAAAGAAATCCGTCGTACGGTTGGCGGCTGTTCAAATCAACCAATGTGTTTTGTCTTACCAATACGGAATCCGCATAGTCTGCGGCCAATTGCCAATTCTGCATATACAGATGAACACGACTCTGCAATAAATTCACGGCTGTCAAGTCCGCCCGATAAATATTGCGGGCCTCTCCTGTTTCCGCCAAACAGGCTTCAGCGGTTTTCAGATCGGACAACAAAATCAGGCCATAGGTTTCCTGTACCGTATTACGACTGAATTTGATGTCGAGCACACTCTCTGTCGTTTTGAGGGGGTACGGCAAGATCTTCTTTCGCGGTAGCAACGTCATACGGTTTACCATAGAGATTCACCAACCAAAAATAATAGGCGGCACGCAGAAAATGAGCTTCGCCCTTTACACGTTTTGCTCCCAATCGTTCATCGGCAGATACTTGAGGAACATCCTCAATACTGGAAATGACGTTATTCATGACATTAATCAAACGGTAGAGTTCCGTCCAGGTCCCGTTTTCAGTGATAAAACCGGTATAGGAATCGTTTTGTCCCACACGTTGTTGCCAGGTGTAGTATCCAAACAGATTACGTCTGAAATTGTCCGCACCAGAAGCAAAACCACCGCCCCAGGCACTGTAATAACTATTTTGTTCCTCGATTTCATCGGCTAAAAAATGGATAAAATACCCCATATTACTACCGCAACCATTCACGGGCAGATAACCATCCCCTGCCAATAATTCATCCAAATCCTCATAGGAAGAAACGTAGTACGTGTCTTGCGAATATTCTTTCAGGAAGTCGGAGCAGCCTATTGTCAAAGGACGAGCAGACCGCCTAATCCTATATATTTCAAAGCTTTCATAATCTAATTATTTTAGTAAGATTTAGCGTATCGCTGTTAGAAATTCAGATTCAGACCAATGGTATAAGTCGGTGTATCCGAAAGTTGTATATCCGAGAATCCTCCTTGAGTCGGAGTCTGTCCGCGTAACTTACTGTTACAAAACGTGTACAAATTAGTAGCTCCCAAAGTTAACGCCAATCTTTCCAACTTCCAACGACTCAATATTCGCCGAGGAAATTCATAGGTCAGCGAAATACTGGAAATCTTCAAATAGTCAGCACTCACAACTCGTAAATCCGAGTAATCATACATCGTCCAGGCGTTATCCGCAATTTTCACCACATCCGAGGTGGAAGCGGAACTCCAATGATAACTGTAATAGTTGTAACCATTTGAAGCGGAACCCATGATGGCAGGAATATCCGTAGTCAGTTCATCTCCAGGCTTTTTCCATGCTTTCAACATATCCCGATTGATATTGGCTTCAGCGGAATAACCGTTTACAAAGTCTTCCATCATACGGAACAGGCGAGTACTACCACCGATACTGTAATTCAATGAAATTCCCAAACGCCATTGTTTGTAGTTAAAGGTGTTATTGATGCTACCCGTCATATCCGGATCACGTTGTCCAGAAGGTACCAATACTTTTGTATATACACTATATTTGTCCAAATCTACCAACTCAGATTTGCGGTCTTCCCAATCATCAAACATCGGACCTCCGTCCACAGGGCTTAACCCCATATATTTGTAAGAATAGAAAGTTCCTATCGGCATACCTTCTACCACAGCAGTACCGTTCAGAAAATCACTCAATTCATACGTTTCCTGTCCTGGCAAAGTACTCATGGTATTTGTCACCTTGAGAGAGAACCGGAAAGAATCCAGTTGAAATCTTTCGTTTTTACCGGAGTCGCGGTTATACCGACATTCCAACCTCTGTTACGAAGCGTCCCGGAATTTACGACATAGGTATTGAAACCGTTAACATCCGAGATAGTTTTACTCATAAACGCATCAGAAGTCTTTTTTGTAATAGTATTCAAAATTTATCATCAAGCTGTTTTTGAATACTGAAGCCATCGCTCCTAAGTTGTAAGATCGTGTCTTTTCCCATTTTAAATTCGGATTAGCGAAGCCACCGGAAGCCACAGTGGAAATCATCTCATCGCGATAGTCGCTGTAACTACCTTTCTTCAACACCAGCACAGGCGTTTGTCCGTCAAGCATGTTACCCTGCTCTCCGTATGAACCTTTCACGGAAAATGACTCCAACCACGAAAGTTGTAAACCGGAAACAGTCTTCAAGTCCACCAAACCGGAAACCGACCACACAGGTAACAATTTTTTCGTTACTGCGTGAACCGAATTTGTTAGAACCGTCGTAACGGGTATTAGCGTTTAAGGTAAAGTAGTCCTTATAACCATAAGTAGCTGTCGCATAAGCTGATAATAGGTTTGTAAGATTATCCGTGATGGTCGGAACATTGCTTTGCACCCAACTGGAATAATACGTAGGAAAAGAAGACGGAGAGAGATCCGTGACAAAACTCTTTCCTCGATCATCGTAGTAACCGCGCTGTGTATGGGAGTAAGCATTGTAGCGGGAGGAATTTGCCTCTGCTCCGATAGAAACGTTCAAAAAATGATTCTCGTTTTCGTCCAAATACTTGTGAAAATCCGCCTGTAGACGGGCGGTATAGCTCTTCGTATTATAATTATTGGTCGCCAACTCGCCACCATAGGGGCACAAGCTACTTTCAGGTGCTTTTTTTCTCCGTAATCCGAACCACGTAAATCGGCAATATAATGGGTCTTTTCGCCCCAATGACCGTTCAAATTGGCAGAATTGACAGAACCCTGATACAGTGGCGCTCAACTTTAACCATTCTGTCACCTCGTAATTCAAATTCACAGTAGCCGTAAAGTTACTGGTACTCTGTTTTTTATAACTATTGACCAATTCATTCAATATATTGAAATTTAAATAACTACCGTACCTATTATAGACACCATAAAAATGGTAAGAACCATCTTCGCTAAAAGCGGGAATAGCCCTACTGGTATTATAAGCATAATCTATAGGATTCACTTCATCCTGAGTGTATTTACGCTCGTTCAAATAACCGTTTAAATTGAATGAAAGCCTCCATCGGGAAGAGAGAGTCATATCCAATTTAGCCGCAGCTGTATAGCGTCGATTAGTTGTACGTCTGATAACATCGTCCTCGCTTGTATAACCCAACGAAGCGTAGTAACGGATATTATCCGAACCTCCAGAAACATTAATGGCATAATCTTTGGAAAAAACGAGTCTTTTTGTCAGCAAGTCAAACCAATCGGTATTCATGGTCTGCAGGCGATCTACTTCTGTCTGAAACTGTTCCTTGGTCAAAGCTCCGCTGTAATACCGGCTCAACACATATTCATAGCCGGTCAAGGGCATATTGTTGGGGTAAATGTAGTGATTGGCTACCAATTGTTGTGAAAACTGTATACGTTCTTTGGAGTTCATCAAGTTGATTTTATCGTCTGTATAGCGAGGATGACGACGAAAAGTGCCCGTAACGGAGCAAGAAATCACCGGCTTACCCACATGCCCTCTTTTTAGTCGTCACCACGATAACCCCATTGGCAGCACGTGTGCCATAAAGAGCGGTCGCTGCAGCGTCCTTTAACACATCCAAACGTTCAATATCCTGCGGGTTCAAACCGGAAATGGCATTACCGATACGGTTCACATAATCAGGGTCATTTAATACGTCAGGAGACAAGTTTACGGGATCATTCACGATGATACCGTCCACCACCCATAACGGCTCACGATTTCCGATAATAGTAGAAGTACCGCGTATACGCAAACGGGGAGTGGCATTGATTTCCCCACTGTTAGAGGTGACAACCATATCAGGAATTTTACCTTCCAACATCTGATTTAGGTTAGTAATACCAGGTTTTTGTATGTCATCCATTCTGACAGAGGTAACCGAACTCGTCAAATGGCGTCGGTCGATATTCAGATAACCGGTAACAACAACCTCGTCAATCTCGCTTACCTCAGCCTGCATGACAATATTCAGTTCCTTTTGACCGGTGTAGGCCACTTCTTGCGATTGCATACCGACAAAGGAAAAAGACAAATGCCATCTCTTTTTTTCATCTATGAGCAACAAAGGAAAATCTACCGTCGGCATCCGTCGAAGTTCCTAATATGGTACCTTTCACCCTAACTGTGACTCCCGGCAGAGGATTGCCTTTTTCATCCTTCACAACACCTTTGACACAGTCCGGGGCCGGACTCAGTACCGACGATTGCGGGCGTTCTTTCACCACAATGATGTCTTCATTAATAACCCACGTCAGACCGGTGGAAGCGAATACTTTATCCAACACTTCCGCCACGGTCGCGTTCTCGGCGTTCACGGACACCCGTCCCCACACGTTCCCCTTGTTCCTTGCTCATCATAAACTGCAAGTTGGTCTGCTCGCGGATTTGCTCCAGCACCTGCCGCAGCGACACTTCCTGCAATTTCATGCTCACCCGTTCCCGTTGCGCCAACGTGGTAGCGGACAAACTGAAAGAGAACAGGCAAAAACCAGAATAATACACAATTTCATCATTTTTCCGATTTTTTGCCAGCGGTAATGATAAATACCGAGGCATTCTGATTTCTTTTTCATAAATTTGTAACTGAGATTAAAACATGGCTACCGAACGGATGACAGCCGTCCCGTAGCAAACCTATCTTGATAAGGGAAGTGTGGGGACACTTCTCTTATTTTATTCCACCACAATCATACGGTCGCCGACCTGGAAAACAATCCCTGTGGATTCCGAAATGGCTCCGAGAATTTTCCGGATATTTTCATACCGTTTCAGATGGCCCGAAAACTGGATGTGCTTTTTCCCCGGCCGACCGGTAGACTATCCTTACATCATACCAGCGTCCCAACTCTTCGAGAATCTCCTCCAAGGTGTCGTCGTTAAAGCAGAATTCCCCGTTTTTCCAGGCGGTGTACTTCCGGACATCCACCTCACGGAAAGTGATTTCCCCGCTATGATGGTCGCAAGCGGCCAACTGTCCCGGACGCATCCGCCGCTCTCCGGTACCCCCCCTTTCCGGAAATACCGATTTCTCCCTCCACCAATACCGTTTCCGTTGCCCGGAGGCCATGGGTATTCACATTAAAAGCAGTGCCATACACCCGGATGCTCACCTCGTCCGTTTCCACATAAAACGGACGCTCCGCATCTTTGCCACTTCAAACCAGGCCTCGCCTTTCAGATGCACTTTCCTTTCCGCCGCCGCAAAGCCACCGGGTAACGAAGTTCCGACCCGGCATTCAGATGCACGGCGGTACCGTCGGCAAGCAACAAACGGTATTCCCCGCCATTGGGTATGGATAAGGTATTGTAAACCACGTTTTCCGGCTGCGACGCCACCGGGGCGGAATAAAACCACTTTACCCGAATCTATCCGGATACTCCCGGCCGTTTCCTGCAAATCCCGTTGTCCCGATTTTTCCAAAACAATCCGCTCGCCGCTGCTTAATTGCAAAAAGGCCCGGCAGGTACCCGGCTCCACCACGGTTTCCGCCATTTTCACGCTGACTTCCGGTCTGTCCTGTTTCACTAACAACCATACTACACCTAAGGCCATGAGCAGACTGGCCGCCACTGACAAACGAATGAGGTTTCTTCGGATGCTCTGCCGCCGCATATTCTTCCGGAACTTCCGGTAGCCCCGTACAGGTTCCCAACCGACATACTGCCGGAATTCTCCTATCAGGTACTCATCATCCCCCACCTCCTCATACAACCGCCGCATACTCTCGTCCTCTAGCAAACACGCCATCTCCGCCCGCTCATCTGCCGTGAGTCTTCCCGCATAGGATTTCCGAAATAAAGTCACCGTTTTTTCAACACTTTTATCCATTATTTTTTCATTTTTTATACCTATTGTGCATAACAAATGAAAAAGGGTGACAAGAAAACTGATTTTTTTTGAAAAAGAAGGTATTTTATAAGGAGGGATATTATTTAAGTTTTCAAGACAAGAAAAACGCCAACCAGAACACGCTGGCGTCCCCTCTCATTTTCCCGCGCAATTGTTTAAAGCTACGCTTTTTATGGGTTTTTACCGTGTTGACGGATATGCCCAACTTTTCGGCAATTTCATTGACGGACAATCCATCTATGCTCAGCCGGATGACCTTACGCTGTTCGGACGGCAATTCATCAATATAAAGATACAATTGCCGGAGCAACTCTTCACGGACAGTCGCCATAAACATTTCATCGGATTCCGGATCGTTTTCCAGCATCAACCGGTTCAGATGCCTGGATTTACACTTTTTCGCGGCGTAACCACATCATCGACCGATTATAAACAGCCCGGTAAAGGTAATTGGTCAGCTCGTCTATCTGAAGAAATTTTTCGTTCTCCGTTCCAAACATACAACAAAATGTCCTGCACCAAATCTTCGGCAATGACCGGGTCCTGCACCAAACGCCCGGCATAAGAGCATAAAGCCGCGTAATAGCAGCCGAAAACTTCCTGCCAAAGTTCCTCCTTCTTCTCGTTTACCGCTTCCAATATCCGACTTGCATCCATATTTCCGGCACTATCGTTCGCTTTACCACACTAACCGATAGTCTTCCAACCGGAATCCCTCAGAAAGTCCTCCGTCCGCATTCTTTTTTTTTTCCTGACAACTGCAACTCCAGCACACGAACGATACCTCCCTCCACATATACATCAAAAAAGGTTTTTCCATCGGTACGGACTTCCCCGCGGGCAGATTATGGCTCTGCCGTATCCTGGCGGCTTTAAATATTTTAAGTGTCAACACTCCGCCCATCCTTCCCGACAGCCTGTAATTCCGTCCATGCCCCGGGAAAAGGCGACAAGCCCCGGATATGGTTACAGATGGTTTCCAGTTTCCCGTTCCAACGGATTTTCATGTCTTCTTTGAATATCTTCGGAGCGAGTACCGCTTCGCGCCCCCGCAGCAATCCACACTGGTCGGTCAACGGATAGTCCCCTGCCTCCATCGCCTGCACGGTTTTCAGCAACAAGTCCGCCCCTTTCTCCATCAGTTCGTCATGCAATTCTCCAGCGGTCATCTCCTCGCCGATTTCCACCTTTTCCTGAAAAATAATATTGCCGGTATCTATCTCCTGCTTTAAAAGGAAAGTCGTCACCCCGGAGCAGGTTTCCCCATTCATTACGGCCCGGTTTATCGGTGCCGCTCCCCCGGTAATCCGGCAGCAGAGAAGCATGCAGATTCACCGTCCCTAAGGGAGGCATATTCCAAACCACTTCGGGCAACATCTTAAATGCCACAACTAATTGCAAAATCGGCTTTTAGCTCTGCCAGCGCCTGTAAAAAATCGGGATCCCTGAATTTCTCGGGTTGCAGAATCTTCAGGCCGATTTCCCGGGCGTATTTTTTAACTGCGGATTCCTGAAGCTGTTGTCCTCTACCGGCCGGTTTATCAGGATTAGTAACGACTCCGACAACCTGAAATCCAGCCTTTATAATTCTTTTCAAGGGCAGGACAGCAAAATCGGGAGTACCCATATAGACGATACGCAACTTATGACTTGGCATTTTTCTTTTTTTTTATAAAGGCAATCAATTTCTTAAAGACTCTTGTGTAAGCTTCTGTATTCATCATCTCGGAATCGGTCACGGATTTATAAGTCAGTATAATTCCCAAAGGCAACAGAATAAAGGCAGAAATCCACATCCCGGCAGCCGGAGAGATAACAGCCTCCCTGGCCGACCTTTCTCCCATCATCGAAATAATATAATAGATGATAAACAAAAGCACGGAAACCACCACCGGCATTCCCTAATCCCCCTTTCCGGATAATAGCCCCCCAGGGGAGCACCGATAAAAAAAAAAAAATAAAGCAGGCAAAAGATAAGGTGAATTTACGATGCCATTCCAATTGACTCTTTATTACATTCTCTTGCTGAGCCACATAATAATGAAGATCGTCCTGGTTCCGTTGTTTTACCTCTCTGGCATATTGCAGGGCATTATCGACCGCCCGACGTTGTTCTTCAATATCAAAAGCAGTAAAAAAGGCTGTCGGGATCACTGAACTTTCCCCGGCTTTGATCGGCCAGTATACTATCCGTTGCGGACTGGGACTTTTGCTTCTTTGATAATTATTCGCCAATAATTTCTTCGTATCTCCTGCTTTTCTCACTTTCAATGCAGCTCGTGCCGAATCGATCGAATGACTCAATTGTTTGAGATTCAGCATCATCGAATAAGAACGAAATCCGTCTTCGTCGCTTCGTTTCAGGTCAGTTCCCGGCAATTCGATCAATACGGTTTCCTTATCGAACTTTAATCTTCTGAAAGGAAATGTTTTACGGGAACCGGGATTCTTCATTCCCTCATCTGTATAAGAATGGCCATTATACAAGACCAGTTCCATCAGATTACTTTTTGCATCACTGATCATCATCCCGGAATCGGCTTTTGGTAACATCATAATTCCCGGAACCGTCCTTATGTTCGTATATCAGCATGTTATACATCATGCCGGTTTCTTTATTGATCTTATCGATTTTAATACTATATCCTTCCAAATCGTTCGTAAAGATCCCTTCTTTAAACGACATCTCCGGTTTTTGTTTCCGGATATCGTAAAGCAGGCTATAAAATTTAAGGTTCGCCACCGGAAGGATATTGTTCGAAAAGACAAAAGCGAATACTGTGAGGCATATAATCAGGATAATCAAAGGTTTCATAATCCGGTAGAGAGAAATACCTGCTGATTTTAAGGCGATCAACTCATAATTTTCTCCCAAACTTCCGAAGGTCATGATCGATGAAAGCAATACTGCCAACGGCAATGCCATGGGTACCAAAGTGGTCGCCACATAAATCAATAACTCGGCAATTACCGTAAACTCTAATCCTTTTCCTACGATTTCGTCTATCATACGCCAAAGAAACTGCATAATCAAGACGAACATACTGATGAAAAAAAGTAGCTACAAAAGGCCCGATAAAGCTTTTTGAGCATAAATATATGTAGTTTCTTCATTTGCCAATAAGTAACCTGTACATTATCAAAATCTTCAAAACAGGTACAAAGGTACGTTTTTTTTGTTTACAATACTCTCTCTCCGGTCATCAAAAACCGTATAGATCAGGCCCCCAGGTTCCGGTGCAGGATATCCATTTGTTTATTCCATAACTCTATCGTATCGTTGACTTCGTCTTCATCGGCAAAATCGGTAATAATCAGCGCTACATCTCCGGTCAAGGGCTCCACATGTATATTAAATTCAAAATATTCATCTTCCTCTTCTGCATCATCCCACCGAAACCTCACCACGGCATTACTTTTTCAATTCTACGAGCGTAGCCGGCTGCTCACTACCATTCCATATAAAAATAAACTGATTACCTTTTTGGAATACGTCATCTGCAAACCATTCCGATAAACCGGCAGGGGTACTTAAACGAGAAAACAAGACTTTTACAGAAGACGAAAAAAATGTACTCTAACTCTATCTTTCTTCTCATATTTCTAAATTTTGAGCCAAATTACTAAAAAAAAATATAAGTACCAAACAGACCGAAAAAATAGCATTCGCTCAGGAGAGCAAATCAGGCTCAAGCAAAGGTATCCTGACCGAATTCCTGTCTGACTGCCCCAACCAATCTGACTTTCCATTCTTCACCTTTATTCTGATCCAAATGAGATAAGCGATTAATAATATCCGCCACAGAAAGACGATGAAAATCCACTGCCGGGAAATAAGAAACATCATCGTCTTCTTTTTACTTCGACCAGGATTTTATGATCTACCAATTCCTGTAGGATTACTCTCTGACTTTACTGGAACTCATTCGAGTCTTTTACAAACCATAGCCAGCGTAGGACTTCCTTGTCCATGAATATACAAATCGGAAATATATCGCAACATCCGCAACGTCACTTCAACGTTATCCACCCATTTATTATCCGCATTCATTGCATTCCGGTACAAGAAATGGCGGTTGCGCATAATATAACACAGCTCCGTTCCCCACAAAAACGATACTCCAACTCAACTGTAACCACACCAATAAAAGAGGCAAAGCGGCCAATCCACCATAAATCGCATTATACGAGCTCACACCGATCTGGAAACGCAAATAGAACCATTGTACAATTTGAAAAACAGTACCGGCAACAATACCGGCCACCAAAGCATATTTGAATTTCACAGGTGTAGTGGGCATGAACATATAAAAGAAATACGAAAAAGAAACCATACCAAGATATAGGGTATCAAAGTCAGAATAGCTTTCAAAGCAGCACTGGCATAACTCAATAATCCTTCGTCCATGGCATATTCCTGCAAATTAGCCATCATAAAAACATTCATACTACTGATCAATCACGACCAGGATCGGAGCGATAAACAGAATCGACATGTAATCGGTAATTTTATTTTTTTACCAGACTCCGTCCCTTCTTCACCCCCCAAATCCGGTTCATAGCCAGTTCGGTACTGGAAAGCATCCGGATAACCGACCAGAGGAGTAAAACAATACCAAAACCTGCAATCACACCTCCCTGCGTATTATCCAAGGCTTTATTCGCAATATTCATCACCCATTGCATCACATCGGGATTGGTATAAGATTGCTCTTTGAGCCAATCTTCGAATGCCTTTGCAGCACCGAATCCACGGGCGATAGCTAAAAATCAGGGGCAACGACAGGAATAAAAAGAAAGCGTAGAATAAAATGTTAAAGCAGAAGCTGAGATCATCGAAGCATCTTTAATAAAACGATCGATCGAGACAATGACAACAGCCACTGTTTTCAAAACAAGATCGGAAAAGAAAAGTGGAAATCCGCCAATCCCGGCGCAAAACCGAGTAATAAAAATCCAAATACAAAAATCGTTTCAGATTATTCCTGTGTTTCATGACCTATGTATGATTTATGCAGCAAAAGATAAAACAAAATTCAATACCTGTAGTGTACAGTAACGAGGTTACAAAGTTGGCCAGAAAAAAGATCGACATTTAAATCATTACAGAGGTTCGAAAAAGTTACAGCAGTTAGACTTAACCTCTAAAACCACAGTAACTCTCCGAACCTCTGCAACTAAAAAAAAAAGAAGCCCCACAGGTGCCAGGGCACTTTACGGACTTTATAAACCTATTCCATTCTACCACGATCCTGTTTAAGGGGAAAAAACTTTAATCGGTTTTCTCCTCCGGCAGGATCAAATAAACAATTCCATCACAGTTTCTTTAATTGTATCGGGATCTGTATCGAGTGCAAAGACACAATCGGGCTGTTTATAAACCACTTTATTTTTCCTTTTTTAAATTTTTTGCGATACCTCCGCCTGTAATATTCAGCATAATCACAGCATCGGTTTCGACAGCTCCGGTACGAATGGCTTGCTTCAGGGGAAGCCACTGCAACTCCTGCGGCCGGTTCGATATCGATCCCTTCAGTGCGTTCGAACAAGACCATACCTTCCATCGCCTCTTCATTCGATATGGCAAACATATCTCCGCCGGTTTCGGTAAGCGCGTCGAACAATCCTCCTTTCAACGAATAAGGAGGTTTACGGTTAGAAAGTACTTTAGCACATATTTCTTCTGCCTGCTTACGGGCAACCGTATCGTCAACCGGCAAAAGAGCCCGCGATCCGGCCTTCCAGGCATCATACATCGGAGTAAACGGAATATTTTGTGACACCATCAATTTCATCAGGTTATTTCCGTAACGACCATCTACGATAAACCGTTTGTTTGCCTCCCAGGCAGCGATCGCCCCTGTTCCGCTTCCGACAGCCTGAAAATAATAATCCGGAATCCGTCCGATCGTGGTAACGGCAGAAAGTACTGTCGTCCCCATTCCATCGCGCCGGGCAACGTTTTTCGCTCCTCCTTCCGGATAAAACTTATCTAATTCACAAATAATATTCGACAGGTAAATAGCATCGAAATAATCGCTTCCTCTTTCGGTAGCGACCAATTTCACACAAGGATTCAACGGTTTAGCCGACCACATGGCATCGATACAATCCTGCGGAATACATAGTAACAAAGGAATATTATTTTTCGGAACAAACCCGTGCAAAAGCCCGAGCGGTATTACCGGCCGAAGCCACCACCATCACTTTATCGTTCAAGTCATTGATCCGGGCACAAACCGCATAAGCCTCACATTCCTTGAAAGCCCCTGTCTTCATCAGAGCCCCCTTTTTCAGGCCAATACCCGTTAAAAGTGATATACAAATCCGACAATCCCAATTCGCCGGCCAGCCCTTCACTTTTTTGTATGTGACAGGCGCTCCGGAACCGTCCAGTGTCCGACAAACAGGTAACCAATCGGAATATTTATACAATCCCGGAAGATTTTCTTTCACCTCCAGTTGTTTCTTTTGCATAGTTGGCAAAAATCAAAGCTGCGCCATCCCGATTCGGGCAATCCAACTCCCATTTTTTCATCTGCGAACTTTGTCCCACAACATCGGGATTCAAGTACATAATCAGTCATTTCTAGTGTCTTCACTTTATTACTATTTACAACTTACAAAAAAATAAGTTATTTCTAATAGCCGAAGTTGGGTATAAATACTACTTTTTTGTTTATGTAACAGATTTACCGGACCGGCAACTGCCGTTCTGACAGTTTTTCCTGCCATACCCCTTCACCATTTTTATAAAAAAACCGCCATTTTTACAAAAATAATCCGGAGAAAAGCACTGGCATGCCATTTGATAAAAAATAAATGTGTTTGAATCAAAACCTCAGACACACCGAAAACGAATAATAGGTAAAAACGAATAGTAAGTAAGTAAAAAAAATACATTAACATTATGGGAAAGATTATAGGAATTGACTTAGGAACTACCAACTCATGCGTTGCTGTAATGGAAGGTAACGAACCGGTAGTAATACCAAACAGTGAAGGTCGGCGTACTACCCCTTCAATTGTAGCTTTTGTAGACAACGGCGAACGGAAAGTAGGTGATCCGGCCAAACGTCAGGCTATCACCAATCCGGAAAAAAACGATATACTCGATCAAACGTTTCATGGGTGAAAGTTTCGATCAGGTACAGAACGAAATCAAACGAGTAGCTTATGAAGTGGTGAGAGGTGACAACAATACTCCCCGGGTAGTGATCGACAATCGTCAGTATTCCCCCACAGGAAATTTCTGCCATGATTTTGCAGAAAATGAAGAAAACGGCAGAAGATTATCTGGGTCAGGAAGTATCTGAAGCAGTCATCACCGTTCCGGCTTATTTCAACGATGCACAGCGCCAGGCAACGAAAGAAGCAGGAGAAATTGCAGGTTTGACTGTAAAACGTATCATCAATGAACCGACAGCTGCCGCTTTGGCATATGGTTTGGATAAAAAGTCCCAGGATCAGAAAATCGCAGTATTCGACCTCGGGGGTGGAACATTCGATATCTCCATTCTGGAATTGGGTGACAGGGTATTCGAAGTAAAATCGACTAATGGAGATACCCATTTAGGTGGGGATGATTTCGACGATAAGATCATCAACTGGCTGGCTGACGAATTCCAGAAAGACGAAGGGGTAGACATCCGTAAAGACCCGATGGCTCACCAACGGTTGAAAGAAGCTGCTGAAAAGGCAAAAAAATCGAATTGTCCAGTTCAACTTCTACAGAAATCAATCTGCCGTACATATTCCCGGTCAACGGAATTCCAAAGCATCTGGTACGTACGCTGACCCGTGCTCAGTTCGAACAATTATGCGACAGTCTGATCCAGGCAACGATCGAACCCTGTCGGAGAGCCCTGCAAGATGCCAACATGAAAGCTTCCGATATCGACGAAGTGATTCTGGTTGGTGGTTCAACCCGTATCCCTGCCGTTCAGCAGAAAGTACAGGAATTCTTCGGCAAGGCTCCGTCAAAAGGTGTTAACCCGGACGAAGTGGTAGCTGTAGGTGCTGCTATCCAGGGGGGGGTATTGACAGGTGAAGTAAAAGACGTCTTGTTGCTGGACGTTACCCGCTGTCATTGGGAATCGAAACACTGGGCGGTGTAATGACCAAACTGATCGAAGCCAACACGACCATCCCGACTAAAAAATCGGAAGTATTCTCTACGGCAGCTGACAACCAGCCTTCTGTAGAAATCCATATCTTACAGGGTGAACGTCCGATGGCCCGCGACAATAAAAAACGATCGGCCGCTTCCATTTGGACAGCATTCCGCCAGCACCGCGTGGAGTACCTCAGATCGAAGTTACTTTCGATATCGATGCAAACGGTATCCTGAATGTTTCAGCCAAAGATAAAGCCACCGGTAAAGAGCAATCTATCCGGATCGAAGCTTCTTCCGGTCTGTCCGATGCCGAAATCAAACGGATGAAAGACGAAGCAGCTGCTAATGCAGCCTCCGACCAGCAAGAAAAAGAAAAGGTCGATACGATCAATAAAGCAGACTCTATGATCTTCCAGACCGAAAACAACTTTGAAAGAGTTCGGAGACAAATTGCCGGCCGACAAGAAGGCGCCGATCGAATCTGCTCTGCAAGAACTGAAAGAAGCTCATAAAGCTCAGGATGTCGCCCGCATCAACAGCGCCATCGACAAACTGAACAGTGTCTTTCAGGCTGCTTCACAGGAAATGTACAACGCTCAGGCTCAACAACAGCAGGGCGGTGCACAGCAAGGTCCTCAGGGGTAACCCGAATGCCGGTCAGCCGAACAATGGCGGAAAAGACCAGGGAAGTACCGACGTAGACTTTGAGGAAGTGAAGTAAGATAGCAACTATAAAACGATAAAAGAAAAGGAGTGTAAAATAATTGCACTCCCTTTTTTTTCTACTAATATTGCCCTCAAATCTTCGTTATTTACTGATTTTTAACGTATACCATGGGGAACGTCTACTAATTTGAGATCAATTTGAGATATCAGGAAAAGTTGCAGGCACACTTAAATTTTATCTTGAGCGCAAGATTACATGTAAACTGTATTTAACTTTTTCCAAAAAAATTGAGACCATATCCTCACTAGTTGACGTGAGCCATTACTTTGAATTACTCAAGTGTAATGATCCTATGGAGTTTTGCAGTTCTATATAAAGGAGGATATCAAAGAATGTTGGAAGGTCAAAGCACTGAAACGC
>VOFJ01003505.1_pt1 | contig 15792 bp, 24 predicted proteins | sample 5384081 | NCBI WGS metagenome assembly VOFJ01 (sample SAMN12384729, study PRJNA508395) | human gut metagenome | isolation source: healthy gut I | host: Homo sapiens
CGTCCGGAAAAATTATGATTTGGTAAAAGAAGCGCTGCAAAAAGCCGGACGAACCGATTTGATAGGATTTGATAAAAATGTCTGATACCGCCGAGAAATATTTCCAGTCACAAAAAGCAGGAAATCGGCAGGAAAAACACTAAAAAATATAAAGCAAATCACAGCAAAAGCAGGAGAAAATGAAAATTTGATTAATTCCACAATCTACATTCCATTTCTGGTTGCGTGGTACTTGCTTTTGTGCTAGAATGGAGCCAGAAAGTGTGCTGTTATGACATTTTTATTCATATGCATTTTTTACATTTGGACAAATATGTTGTGGCACTTACATTATAAAAAAAAACGGAGGATTTCATTATTATGTCAAAGAAAATTGTATTAGCAGGCGCATGCCGTACAGCTATCGGTACGATGGGCGGTACTTTTAAGCACAACACCAGCACCGGTACTTGGTTCAATCGTAATTAAGGAAGCGTTACAGAGAGCTGGAGTTCCAGCAGAACAGGTTGACCATGTATATATGGGATGTGTTATCCAGGCAGGTCTTGGACAGAACGTAGCACGTCAGGCAGCAATTAAAGCAGGCCTTCCAATCGAAACAACAGCAGTAACTGTTAACGTAGTCTGCGGTTCTGGTTTGAACTGTGTGAACATGGCTGCCCAGATGATCGAAGCAGGCGATGCTGACATCGTTGTTGCAGGTGGTATGGAAAACATGACAATGGCTCCATATGCTATGATGAACGGACGTTATGGTTACAGAATGAACAATGGTACACTTGTTGATACAATGGTTAACGATGCATTATGGGATGCATTTAACGACTATCACATGATAAAGACTGCTGACAATATCTGTGAGCAGTGGGGTATTACTCGTGAAGAACTGGATGAGTTTGCAGTAGCCAGCCAGACAAAGGCAGTTGCAGCACAGGAGTCCGGCGCGTTTGATAACGAAATTGTTCCTGTAATGGTTAAGAAGAAGAAAGAAACAATTGAATTCAAGAAGGATGAGGGACCGCGTCCAGGCACAACAATGGAAGGTCTTGCAAGACTTCGCGCTATTAATACGGACGGATTTGTTACAGCTGGTAACGCTTCCGGTATCAATGATGGCGCTGCAGCTATCGTTGTAATGAGCGAAGAAAAGGCAAAAACGAACTTGGCGTTAGGCCTATGGCTACATGGGTTGCCGGAGCGCTTGGCGGTGTTGACCCATCTATCATGGGTATCGGACCGGTTGCATCTACAAAGAAAGTTATGGCTAAGACCGGATTAAAGATTGAAGACTTTGATATTATTGAAGCAAACGAAGCATTTGCTGCACAGTCAATCGCTGTTGGCAGGGACCTTGGCATTGATGTAGAAAAGCAGTTGAATCAAATGGTGGTGCAATCGCTCTTGGACATCCGGTTGGAGCATCAGGATGTCGTATTCTGGTTACCCTTCTTCATGAAATGCAGGCAAAAGGTGCAAAGACAGGTCTTGCAACACTTTGTATCGGCGGCGGCGGTATGGGCTGCTCAACTGTTGTTAAGATAGAAGACTAATATCTGGTTGCAGCAGTTAGAAACTACATTTTAGAAGGAGAGAAACGATGGAATTCGTAACATATGAACAGGATGGATTTGTTGGTATTATTACAATCAACCGTCCAAAGGCGTTAAACGCATTGAACAGTGCAGTCTTAGAAGAACTGGATGCTACTTTTTAAAGCAGTGAATCTTGACACAACAAGATGCCTTATTCTTACAGGCGCAGGCGAGAAATCATTTGTTGCAGGTGCAGATATAGGCGAAATGTCAACATTGACAAAAAGCAGAGGGCGAAGCATTTGGTAAAAAAGGGAAATGACGTATTCCGTATGATTGAAACATTCCCAATCCCGGTTATTGCAGCCGTAAATGGTTTTGCACTCGGCGGTGGATGCGAGATTTCTATGAGCTGTGATATCAGAATCTGCTCAGAGGATGCAGTTTTTGGACAGCCGGAAGTTGGTCTTGGTATTACACCTGGATTTGGCGGAACACAAAGACTTGCGCGTCTTGTAGGCGCCGGCATGGCAAAACAGCTTATCTATACAGCAAGAACTATCAAGGCTGAAGAAGCATACAGAATTGGTCTTGTAAATGCAGTTTATCCACTGGAAGAACTTTTACCTGCAGCAAAGAAGATGGCTGCCGGTATTGCAGCAACGCACCGATTGCTGTCCGTAACTGCAAAAAAGCAATCAATGACGGACTGCAGGTTGATATGGACGAGGCGATTGTTATAGAAGAAAAAGTTATTTGGCGACTGCTTTGAAACAGAAGACCAGAAGGCAGGAATGGGCAACTTCCTTGAAAAGGACAAAGAAAAGAAATTAAAAGTTGTTCCGTTCCAGAATAAGTAATTTCATATAAAAACGAAACGTATATGAATTTTTCATGTTTACACAAAAATTTTTATTAGGAGGATTTTTAAAATGAAAGTTGGCGTTATTGGTGCAGGAACCATGGGCCAGGGGGAATTGCGAAAGCATTTGCTCAGGTAGATGGATATGAAGTAGCACTTTGCGACATTAAGCAGGAATGGGCTGAAGGCGGTAAGGATAAGATCGCTAAAGGCTATGCAAGACTTGTAGAAAAAGGAAAAATGACACAGGATAAGGTGGATGGTATTCTTGCCAGCATCACACCTGGTTTGAAAGAAGATTTATGTGCAGATTGCGATTTAATTGTTGAAGCTGCTTTCGAGAATATGGAAGTAAAAAAAACAACATTTGGTGAGTTAGATAAAATCTGTAAGCCGGAATGTGTGTTTGCATCCAATACATCTTCCCTTTCCATCACAGAAATTGGAAATGGTCTTTCACGTCCATTGATTGGTATGCATTTCTTTAATCCGGCTGACAGAATGAAGCTGATTGAGGTAATTGCAGGCGTTAATACACCAGATGAAACAGTTGAGAAGATTGTTAAGATTTCTGAGGAAATTGGCAAGACACCGGTACAGGTAAATGAAGCTGCTGGTTTTGTTGTAAACAGAATCTTAATTCCAATGATTAATGAAGCTGCATTTATCAAGATGGAAGGCGTATCTGATATAGCAGGTATTGATGCTGCTATGAAGCTTGGTGCAAATCATCCAATGGGACCTCTTGAACTTGGCGATTTTGTCGGACTTGATATTTGTCTTGCTATTATGGATGTTCTTTACAACGAAACAGGCGACAGCAAGTATCGTGCATGTCCATTACTTCGTAAGATGGTTCGTGGTGGCAACCTTGGTGTTAAGAGCGGCAGAGGATTCTATATATACAATGCTGACCGTACAAAGACACCGGTTGATGCTCAGTAATTGACTGATAAATATATTTATGGAGGAAGAAATAGAATGGATTTCGCTTTAGACAAGAAGTATGAAATGGCGCAGAACTTATTCAGAGAATTTGCGCAGAATGAAGTAAAGCCTCTTGCTCAGGAAATTGATGAAAATCACAGATTCCCTAGAGAGACAGTAGAGAAGATGGCAAAGTATGGTTTCTTAGGAATACCTGTTTCTAAGGAAGACGGTGGACAGGGCTGCGACCCATTGACATATGTTATGTGTGTTGAGGAACTTTCAAAAGTATGCGCTACTACAGGCGTTATTGTTTCCGCACATACATCTCTTTGTGTAGACCCGATTCAGACATATGGTACACCGGAGCAGAAAGCTAAGTATCTTCCGGACCTTGCTTCAGGCAGAAAACTTGGTGCGTTTGGTCTTACAGAACCAGGCGCAGGAACAGATGCACAGGGCCAGCAGACAAAGGCTGTTCTTGATGGTGATGAGTGGGTTCTGAATGGTTCCAAGTGTTTCATTACAAATGGTAAAGAAGCAGATGTATATATTATCATTGCAGTTACAGGTACCGTAGAAAAAAGCGCGGAAGAAAGCAGAAAGAAATTTCAGCATTCATCGTAGAAAAAGGTACGCCTGGATTTACATTTGGTACAAAGGAAAATAAGATGGGTATTTGTGGGTTCATCCACATATGAACTTATTTTTTACAGATTGCCGTATTCCAAAAGATGCACTTCTTGGACAGAAGGGTAAGGGATTTGGTATTGCAATGCAGACACTGGATGGCGGTCGTATCGGTATCGCCGCACAGGCATTAGGTATTGCAGAGGGCGCACTGGATATCACAATTGATTACGTTAAGGAAAGAAAACAGTTCGGACGTTCAATTTCTCAGTTCCAGAATACACAGTTTGTACTGGCTGACCTTGCAACAAAAGTAGAAGCTGCCAAGTTGCTGGTATATAAAGCTGCTAAGAAGAAAGAGCAGTATCAGATGGACCACAAGACTTCATACTCTGTAGAAGCTGCTATGGCTAAGCTTTGCGCTGCTGAAGTAGCAATGGAAGTAACTACAAAGTGTGTTCAGCTCCATGGTGGTTATGGTTACATCAAGGAATATGATATTGAACGTATGATGCGTGATGCTAAGATTACAGAAATCTACGAAGGAACTTCAGAAGTTCAGCGTATGGTTATTTCTGCAAACTTATTAAAATAATTAGGAGGTACTTAACGTGAAGGTTATAGTTTGTATAAAGCAGGTACCTGATACAAAGGGTGGCGTACAGTTCAACCCGGATGGTACATTAAACAGAGCAGCAATGCTTACGATTATGAACCCTGATGATAAGGCAGGTCTTGAAGCTGCTCTTAGATTAAAGGACGAGTATGGTGCAGAGGTAACAGTTGTAACAATGGGCCTTCCTAAGGCTGCAGATGTTCTTCAGGAAGCAATTGCTATGGGCGCTGACAAAGGTGTTCTTATAACAGACCGCGTTCTTGGCGGAGCTGATACATGGGCAACATCTACAACCATCGCCGGAGCTTTAAGAAAAATTGGATTATGATTTGATTATCACAGGACGTCAGGCTATTGATGGTGATACAGCACAGGTTGGACCACAGATTGCCGAGCATCTTGGACTTCCTGTTATATCATATGCACAGGATATCAAAGTTGATGGAGATTCTGTGATTGTAAAGCGTCAGTATGAGGATCGTTATCATATGTTAAAGGCAAAAATGCCATGTCTTATTACAGCACTTTCAGAATTAAATGAGCCTAGATATATGACACCGGGTGGAATCTTTGATGCTGTTAATGCAGAAATCACAACATTTGGCAGAGCAGACCTTGTTGATGTTGATGATTCCAACATTGGACTGAAAGGTTCACCTACAAAAATTGCCAAAGCTTCAGATAAGGTTAGAAAGGGTGCAGGCGAAAAGGTTGTACCGGATTCTCCAGATGAAGCAGTCAGCTATATTGTTGGCAAGTTAATGGATAAGCATATAATCTAATAAATAAAAGGAAAAGTGGTGAATAAAATGGGCGCAATGAACGCAGAAGATATGAAAAACTACAAAGGCGTATTTGTCTTTGCACAGCAGGTAGATAATAAGTTAAGTGGTATTTCTTTTTGAATTAATCGGCGAAGGCAAAAAGACTTGCTGATAAGCTCGATACAGACGTAACTGCAGTTTTAATTGGTTCCGATGTTAAGAACCTTGTGGATGAACTTGCAGAATACGGTGCAGATAAGGTTATCGTTGTGGATGACCCGGAATTAAAGGATTACAGAACAGAACCATATGCACATGCTTTAAGTTCTGTTATAAATGAGTACAAGCCTGAAATTATGCTGGTTGGTGCTACAGCAATCGGTAGGGACCTTGGTCCTACTGTTTCAGCAAGAGTAGCAACCGGTCTTACAGCAGACTGTACTTTGCTTGAGATTGGTGATTTCCCTCTTGTTGCACTTCCAAATCAGGAACAGAAGCACAATCAGCTTCTTATGACACGTCCTGCTTTTTGGTGGTAATACAATTGCGACAATCGCATGTCCGGATAATCGTCCGCAGATGGCAACCGTTCGTCCGGGTGTTATGCAGAAACTGGACAGAGTACCTGGAAAGAAAGCAGAAATTATAGAGTACAATCCGGGATTTACTCCAAAACAGCAAGTATGTTGAGATTCTTGAAATTTCAAAGGCTGTTTCAGATATTAAAGATATTATGGATGCAAAGATTCTTGTTTCCGGCGGACGTGGTGTTGGTTCCGCAGAGAATTTCAAGATTCTGGAAGACCTTGCAGAGGTTCTTGGCGGACAGGTTTCATGCTCTCGTGCAGTTGTTGATTCCGGTTGGAAGCCGAAAGAACTTCAGGTTGGACAGACCGGAAAAACCGTTCGTCCAAATGTATACTTTGCAATTGGTATTTCAGGTGCAATCCAGCATGTAGCTGGTATGGAAGAATCAGACATCATTGTTGCAATCAACAAAGATGAAGATGCTCCAATCTTTGACGTAGCAGATTATGGTGTAGTAGGCGATTTGAATAAGATTGTTCCTGCACTTACAGAAGCTATCAAGGCTGAACTTGCTAAGAAGTAAGAGTAAATTAAGATAAAAAACACAGAAGACATCAGTCGAAGTGACAGATTACTGCCGGGTATAAATTGCCCGGCAGTTTTTTCTTTATTTAAGGTTAAAGCAAAAACATCCTGACTACCGGTTATAGAAAGATGTTTACCAAAAAAAGGAAGGGAAAAAACACGATGTCTAATATTATTGAAATAAAGAACATTACAAAAGAATTTAAAGTGCTGAACCGACGTGAAGGTTTGAAAGGAAGCTTGAAAGACCTGTTTTCAAGGGATTACAAGATTGTTCGCGCAGTGGATAATATTAGTATGAATATTGAACAAGGCGAGATTGTTGGCTATCTGGGACCGAATGGAGCAGGAAAGTCCACTACAATCAAAATGATGACGGGAATATTGGAGCCGACTTCCGGAGAAATTCTGGTTGGTGGAAATGTGCCATATCAGAATCGAACAAAAAATGCACAGGAAATAGGGGTTGTATTTGGTCAGCGTTCGCAGCTTTGGTGGGCATTACCGTTAATTGAATCGTTTAAAATTCTAAAGGATATATATGGTGTCAGCGAGGAAGATTATTACAATAATATGCTCGCACTTTATCAATCGCTTGTAGATATTGAGCCATTACTGCATAAACCGGTTCGTCAGATGTCCCTTGGGCAGCGGACGCTTAGTGATATTCTTGCTGCATTTCTTCATAATCCGAAAATTGTCTTTCTGGATGAACCGACAATTGGTCTTGATGTTTCAATGAAAGCAAAGATACGAACGCTTATCCATGCTTTGAACAAAGAGAAGAATACAACGGTTATCCTTACGACACATGATATGGGGGATGTCGATGCACTTTGCAGGAGAATTGTCATTATTGATAAAGGTAAAATGCTGTATGACAATGACATTCTACATCTGAGAGGTTTTTTCGGCTCGTATAGAACGTTGAAAATCCGTATAGATGGCGATTTAAAGCAACAGGCAGAGCTGATACAGAATGCACTTCCTGATTTTTCCGTATCTGTTGATGATGAATGGATTTCCATTCTGATTGACGAAGAAAAAGCGAAGGTTATGGAGAGATATTGAGTCAGCTCCAGAAGGCTCATCAGATACGGGATATGCAGCTTGAGGAAATTTCCACAGAGGAAGTTATTAAAACAAATTTATGAGGAGGGAGTGCGATGAAGTTAAAAAGATTTCTTACCCTTACTCGTGCAGGAATTATGGAATCACTGCAATTCCGGCTTGGAACAGCTGTGATTATTTTGGGCAACCTGTTATATCTGATTGTAGTTTATTTTCTGTGGAAAGCAATATATGCCTCTGCAGGAACGGACATAGTCAATGGCATGACGTTTTCCGATACATTGATATATCTTGTGCTTGCAACAGCGTTATTTAATTTTATGGAAATGTACATAGTGTGGGATATTGGGCGAGATATTCAATCGGGGGAAAATTTCTCTCGACCTTCTCAAACCAATTGAATATCGCAAGTATATGTTCTGGATGCGTTCCGGTTCATTTGTAACGCAGTTTTTCTTTACATTTCTGCCAACATTTTTTGTTGTAGCAGTTGTGACACACAGAGCGATACATTTTGGAATAAATCTGATATTTTTTTTAATTTCTGTCATTATAGCTGTTTCTATTAATTACAGCATTGATTTTCTGGTTGGAACCATCTGTTTGTATACGGAATCCATATGGGGAATCAATATAATGAAACAGGTTATTGTTACGCTTTTTGTCAGGGGCAACAATCCCGATTGCTTTCTTTCCGGAACCGTTGAAAACCATTGTGTACTATTTGCCATTTCAGTCGATTTACAATGCGCCATTGTCTGTTTTACTGGAAGGAAATCCACAGCCGCAGACAATATTTATCACACTTGGTACACAATTGCTATGGTGTATTGTGATGATTCTTTTGAGCAAATTGTTCTGGAAAGTGTCGTTGCGTCAGATTACTGTGAATGGAGGTTGAGGTATGAAAAGAAAGAGTTTCGGTTTTTATATGCGGATTTACTGTAAAATTCTTGCGCAGGACATAAAAAGCAAAATGAGTTATCGTGCAGATTTTATTATATCTACAATTGGTATGATATTTACCAATATTGCTGGTTTTGTGAGCTTTTGGATTTTATTTCGCAGCTTTCCGTCTATCAATGGCTGGAGTTACTATGAAATGCTGTTCCTGTATGGTTTTTCACTGGTTTCGCTGACACCTGTACAGTGTTTCTTTTTGATAACAACTGGAGTCTGCGGATGTATGTGTATTCGGGTGATTTCATTAAATACTGTTTTCGTCCGATTAATTTGTTTTTTTACTATCAGTCTGAGGTATTTGATATTAAGGGATTGGGACAGCTTGCTTTTGGCATCGGTACGATTGTTTATTCGTGGAATAAGTTAGCCCTTGGCTTTTCAACGCTGATGCTGTTTAAAATGATAATCTTTTTACTGACGGCTTCGTTGATAATGATTGCGTTACAAAATGCAGCAGCGGCTACCTGTTTTTGGATTCCAAACTCGTTTTATGTGCTTGATTTAGTAACAAGATTTAAGGATTATGCAAAAATATCCGGTTACAATTTTTAGTCCGGTATTTCGTTTTATTTTTACATTTGTAATGCCGATTGCATTTATTGCATACTATCAAGCATTGTGATACTTCGTCCTGATGAAGTACCGTTGCTGTCATGGTTATCTCCGTTGATTGGTGTGCTGTTCTTCTGGCTGAGCTACAAATTCTGGATGTATGGGGCAATGAAATATAATGGAACAGGTTCCTAGACGGATTTAAAAAATAAATACTTGTAATCTATAACCTATTGTTGTAGTATATGTAAAGTATGTGTACAGTTCGAAAAAACAGGACGGACATGTTAGATAAATTTAGGTGTGGTGAAATATGAGTAATACAAAAAGAACAGATTCATTCTGAAGAAACAGAAACGATGAAACAGCAGGAAAACGTACAACCGGCAGCAAATGAAAATAAAATGGGAACGATGCCCATGGGAAAACTTTTGATATCGGTATCGCTTCCGATGGTTATTTCCATGTTGGTACAGGCGGCGATGTATAACGTGGTTGATAGTGTGTTTGTATCCCATTATGACCCGAATGCATTGACCGCTGTTTCGACCATTTTTCCAATACAAAATCTGATGATAGGAGTAACGTCCGGTCTTGGTGTTGGATTTAATGCATTAATTTCCAAATCACTGGGTGAAAAAAATCAGAAAAAAAGCAAATGAAGCGGCAAGACAGGGTATTTTTTTTCTTGAAATAATTGGCTTTGTGATTTTCTTCTTAGTTGGATTATTCTGTATGGATGCATTTATGAAAAGCCAGACAGACGTCAGCAGTATTATAAAGTATGGCGTCGAGTACGGACGTATTTGCTGTATCTTTTCATTTGGCGTGTTTGCACAGATGACATTTGAGCGAATGCTTCAGTCAACAGGAAGAACGCTTTATACAATGAAAACACAGGCGCTTGGTGCAATTATAAATATTATTCTTGACCCGATTCTGATTTTTGGATATTTGGGAATGCCTGAAATGGGGGCTGCCGGCGCAGCAGCAGCAACCGTCATCGGACAGTGTATTGCTGCAGTTTTCGCGATATATTATAATATCCGGAAAAATCCGGACATTCAGCTTTCTTTCCGGGGATTTAAACCGGAAGGCGGAATTATTGGAAAAATTCTTGCGATTGCAATTCCGTCGATTGCTATGGTAGCGGTTGGTTCGGTTATGACATATGGATTTAACAAAATCCTGTTTTCCTTTACACCTGTAGCAGTATCGGTTTTTGGTATTTATTATAAAGTACAGAGTATGGCATTTATGCCGGTCTTTGGTTTAAATAATGGTATGATTCCGATTGTGTCTTACAATTACGGTGCAAGGAAACCGGACCGGATGACATGTGCGGTAAAATATACAATGATTGCGGCGGTTGCGCTTATGATAGTATGTCTGGCGGCAATGCAGTTGATTCCAGAGGCAATTTTAAAGATTTTCGATGCCAAAGAAGATATGATGGCAATTGGAGTTCCGGCGTTGCCGGACAATGAGTATCTCGTTTTTGTTTGCCGGTATTTGTATTGTATGCTCCGGTATGTTCCAAGCGCTTGGTAAAGGCGTTTACAGTCTGATTGTTTCACTGGCAAGACAGTTAATTGTACTTTTACCGGTAGCATACGCACTGGCAAAAATTACGCAGAATCTTGAGCTTGTATGGTGGGCGTTCCCGATTGCGGAAATTATGAGTGTGTTTGTATCGTTGATTATGGCGCTGCAAATCAGAAAGAAAAATTATTGAACCATTAAAGCAATCCGTACAATAAAATAGAATCCGGATGGAATATCCGGGTTTTATTTTCAACTTATATCATAGTAAAATAGTATGAATATAAGCTTTGTAATTTATGACATAATAAAATATGCTTTTTTCTGTCTGTAAAACAGTACGAATAAATCTTTTTTATCTGCGAAATAGAATGAACATGATTTTTATTTGAAAGATTGCATAAATTTTTGGCAGATAAAAAGTGGCACATTTTCCCTTATGCTGGGAGTATATATTATTTATAACACGAACTATAAAAACAGAAACACCGGGAAGCCGAAAGGTGCGGAAATATTTAACCGGGAAATAGCAACATCCGGCAATACATAGTGAATCGGAAAGAAGGAATCAGAAAATGGAAAAAAAAATAATCTATCTCGACCATGCGGCAACGACAGCAGTTCATCCGGATGTATTGAAAGAAATGCTGCCATATTTTACAGAAAAATTTGGAAATCCATCGAGCGTTTATGGGTTTGCTGCAGGCAATAAAAATAAAATCAATCATGCAAGAGAAGTTATCGCAGAATCGATTGGCGCAGAGCCGGAAGAAATTTATTTTACCGGGGGCGGCTCGGAATCGGATAACTGGGCGTTAAAAGGCGTTGCGGAAGCGTATGCGTCGAAAGGCAGACATATTATTACCACAAAAATTGAACATCATGCAATTCTTCATACCTGTGAATATCTGGAAACAAAAAAGGATACGACGTCACATATCTGGACGTTGACGAAACAGGGCTGGTCCGGCTGGAGGATTTGGAGCGTGCAATTCGTCCGGATACAATTTTAATATCAATTATGTTTGCAAATAATGAAATCGGGACCATTGAACCGATTCGTGAAATCGGGGCAATTGCACATAAATATGGGATTCTGTTTCATACAGATGCGGTGCAGGCGTATGCGCAGATTCCGATTCGTGTCGATGAGATGAATATTGATATGATGAGTGCCAGCGGTCATAAGTTTAACGGTCCGAAAGGAATAGGATTTCTTTATATAAGAAAAGGACTGAAACTGAAAAGTCTGATTCATGGCGGACAACAGGAAAGAGGAAGACGTGCCGGAACAGAAAATGTTCCGGGAATTGTCGGAATCGGAAAAGCATGCGAAATTGCTATGGCGTCTATGGACGAACGAATCAGGAAAGAAACGGAACTCAGGGATTATCTGATTGGGAGATTGCTGAAAGAAATTCCTTATACCAGATTGAACGGACATTCCAGAAAAAGACTGCCAAATAATGTAAATATCAGTTTTCAGTTTGCGGAAGGAGAATCCATACTGATAATGCTGGATATGGCGGGTATTTGCGCGTCCAGCGGCTCGGCTTGTACGTCCGGCTCGGTTGATGCATCGCATGTACTGCTTGCGATTGGTCTTCCGCGTGAAATTGCACATGGCTCGCTTCGTTTAACCCTTTGGGTATGAAAAAATACGAAAGAAGAAATGGATATCGTCGTTGACGCAATAAAGAATATTATTGAAAATCTCCGCAACATGTCGCCGGTGTTTGAAGATTTTGCAAAAGAAAAATAACTTGACATACAAATCTGTTTGAACCTATACTTCAAACAGTGAAAGAGAGGCAGAAAAAACTATGGATAAAAAAAGACAGTTTGTGTAGGTATGTCCGGAGGCGTGGATTCCTCTGTTGCAGCTTATATTTTTTAAAGCAGCAGGGATATCAGGTGATTGGCGTTACGATGCAGATATGGCAGGATGAAGATACGGAAACCATTAGCGAAAATGGCGGATGCTGCGGGTTGTCTGCGGTTGATGATGCCAGACGCGTGGCAGCCCAGCTTGAGATTCCGTATTATGTGATGAACTTTAAAGAAGATTTTCGGAAATATGTCATAGATTATTTTGTGGATGAATACAGGAACGGAAGAACCCCGAATCCGTGTATTGCATGCAACCGCTATGTGAAATGGGAATCGCTGCTCCGGCGTTCGTTAAGTATTGGCGGCGATTATATAGCAACCGGACATTACGCAAGGGTAGTCCGGCTTTCAAATGGCAGGTATACGTTAAAAGTTGCAAAGGGAATCGAGAAAGACCAGACGTATGCATTGTATAATCTGACGCAATACCAGTTGTCAAAAAACGCTGATGCCGGTTGGAGAATATAATAAAACGCAGATTCGGCAGATTGCATCCGATATTGGAATTCGTGTGGCAGATAAGCCGGACAGTCAGGATATCTGCTTTTTATTCCGGATGGCGATTATGCTGCTTACCTGGAGCAGAAAGAAGGATTAAAGGCGGTGCCGGGGCATTTTGTTGATTTGAATGACACAGCCCTTGGGGGAACACAAAGGAATCTTTCACTATACCATCGGACAACGAAAAGGACTTGGACTTTCGATGGGGCATCCGGTATTTGTCGTTGAAATTATACCGGAAACAAATGAAGTGGTGATTGGGGAAAATGCGGATACGTTTGCAAAAGAACTGATTGCAGATAAAACAAATTTTATGTCTGTTGAAAAGCCGGAAGACGGAATGCAGGTAACAGCGAAAATCAGATATGCGCATAAAGGCGCGCCATGCAGAATTTATATGCTGGACGAAGACAGGGTTCGGGTTGTTTTTGATGAGCCGGTCCGGGCGGCGACAAAAAGGACAGGCGGTCGTATTTTTTATGAGGACGATTATATCGTCGGGGGGCGGTACGATTACAGAGATAGTCCGTTGAAAAAAATATAAAGCGTGCGTATCCAATAAATGAGGATATTTGTAGCGGCACTGATAAAGATATATGTTTTCATCCGTTCAATAGAGTATTATGTTAGAGCAGATGAAAGACAGGCTTCATATTTTTGAATGTACAGTAATAGCGATAACCCAAAGCGGTTAAAAGGTCGCGGGCATAAGTTTCAAATGCATATGCCATATATTCCGGTTTGTGGGCGTCGCTTCCGACGGTGATAATTTCACCGCCCATTTCCCGGTATAATTTCAAAATATCGGGATGCGGGTGCGCGTACGTCATATTTTTTGTACAGACTTCCGGTGTTGATTTCAATTCCTTTTCCGGCATCGATAATTTTCCGGAAAATGGCTTCAAAAAAATATCCATATAGTCGGAAACATGAAAGCCGGTTTCTCCGGAAGGGCAATACCGGACAATATAATCCAGATGGCCATAGACGGAATAATTATCGAATGTGGACACGTTTTCTAAAATAGATTCAAAATATTCCCGGAAGCGCATCATTTTCGCTGCGTCCTTCATAATAAGCAGGGTAGTATGGGTCCGTTCCATGCACCAGATGAGAAGAACCGATAATAAAGTCAAATTGATTGTATTTATCTGTATAGGCGTATATTTTATCTGCAATATGGGACATCAAACCGAGTTCAACGCCAAGACGTATTGAAATCTGATTGGCGTATTTGTGCTGGATTTCGCGGACTGCGTTTATGTAGTTGTCGGTATCCAGGAAAAATGTGTTGCCTTCTTCATCTTCCGGATAATCAATATCATGATGGTCTGTTATGCAGATTTCAGGCAGACCAAGGGAAATTGCCTGTTTTACAATTTCTTCTAACGGTGTGTGGGAATCGTCCGAAAATTCAGAATGTAAATGATAATCACAGATTTTCATACTAGCCTCCTGCTGCAATAAAATTGATTTTAACAGCAGTATCATACCATAAACTACAGGAAAAACACAGTATAAGAATGAGAAAAATCATCGAATGTAAACAGAAAAGAAAATGGAAAATAGCAGGACGAAAACGAAATATTGTACATTTTGCAATAAAGCGTTTGTATATTTTTGCGTGAATTGGACAAATTTTTTAGAGAAACACTTGAAATTTGCAGACAAATTAGGTATGATTTTTTGTTGTGTGAACAGCACGATTAATTGCTGCATTTTGCAGTATATTATAAATACTTTTATTATTCAAAACTTAGGAGGAATAAAAAATGGCAGTAAAAGTAGCAATCAATGGATTCGGACGTATTGGACGTCTTGCATTCAGACAGATGTTTGACGCTGAAGGATATGAGGTAGTAGCAATCAACGACTTAACAAAGCCTTCAATGTTAGCTCACTTATTAAAGTATGATTCATCACAGGGTAAATATCAGTACGCTGACCAGGTTTCAGCAGATGATGAAGCTGGTACGATTACAGTATGTGGCAAAACATTAAAGATTTATGCTGAGGCAGATGCTAAGAACCTTCCATGGGGGAGAACTTGATGTTGATGTTGTTCTTGAGTGTACAGGTTTCTATGTATCAAAGGCTAAGTCACAGGCTCATATCGATGCAGGTGCAAAGAAGGTAGTTATTTCAGCTCCAGCAGGAAACGACCTTCCTACAATCGTTTACAGTGTAAATGAAAACACATTAACACCTGATGATAAGATTATCTCAGCTGCTTCATGTACAACAAACTGCTTAGCTCCTATGGCTAAGGCTCTTAATGACTATGCTCCAATTCAGTCAGGTATCATGTCAACAATTCACGCTTACACAGGTGACCAGATGGTACTTGATGGACCACACAGAAAAAGGTGGATCTAAGAAGATTCACCACCGGGTCGCGGGTTATGATGTTGATTGTGCCGCCTATGGCCGAGGAGCCGAACAGAGCCGAACCGCCGCCGCGCATCACCTCCACGCGGTCAATCATGTTGGCCGGAATCTGCTCAAGTCCGTAGACTCCGGCAAGCGCCGAGAACACCGGACGTGAATTCATCAGAATCTGGGAGTAATGACCGTCGAGACCGTTGATGCGCACCTGCGTGAAACCACAGTTCTGGCAATCGTTCTCTACACGCACACCGGGCTGGAAGCTCAGACCGTCGGCCAGCGAACAGGCGCTCACCTGTTCGAGCAGCTTGGCCGATGCGACACTCACCAGCGACGGGCTGTTGCGGCGTTTCTGTTCGCTCTTGCTCGCAGTGACCACCACCTGATCGAGCATGAAAGCGTCGGGCGATAGGTCAAAATTCACCTCTATGGTACGGTCGCGCT
>VOFJ01001779.1_pt1 | contig 15791 bp, 29 predicted proteins | sample 5384081 | NCBI WGS metagenome assembly VOFJ01 (sample SAMN12384729, study PRJNA508395) | human gut metagenome | isolation source: healthy gut I | host: Homo sapiens
CACCGGCCGCAATGGAAATACTGTCTGTATAAGGAGCTTTCATTTTATTTTTTACACACAAACGCATCGAAAAGTGCTGTAAAAAATTCCTTCCAGAGAATCCTCACATCGAAGCACGATCTGTTCACTCATACTACAATTTTCCCCCTGTCATCAAACAGTGATAACTGCTCATAGGTCTGCACCGTTCCATCCGAAAGCAGCATCTGCATCGGACGTTCCTGATACATCAGATTCCGTGTAATATATCCTTCCTCCATACGGGTATGATACATCATCTTTCCTTTACAGGTGATAAAATACACTGCACGTTTCAGAACAACACCGATCTTCTTTAAATCTGAAAAATCCAGCTTTGCGTACCGCCAGCCGCCATAATCCGGCGGGCACTTTTTGTTCCGATCCCCGGCACACGAAGCAGCGTATAATAATCCGCACGATTAATTTCCACCGGAAACAGTTCCAGATGGTGCACTGCCCAATTACACTTCGGATCAATCCTGTTCGTTAAAATTCGGATTTTTCTCTGACAGCAATTCATCTGCGCGGAATCCATAAAACCGCAACAGAAAATCTGCCTGATAGAGCCTGTGCTCACGTAACAATGGTGGTCCGGGCAAATCTGGCAGGGAACTGTCATGATTCACATTGATAAATGCAGAATAGAATATCCGCTTCATCTCAAACTTCTGATACAAAGCTTCTGAAACCGAAATGATCTGATAATCACTTTCATCCGATGCCCCGATCACCATCTGTGTACTCTGTCCTGCCGGCACAAAATAATGATCCGGCCGCATCAATCCCCGCGTTATCTGCGGAAGCTTCTTTTGCACGTTTCTCACTCTGCTGGAATTCTCCCCACCGGCAATTTCTTCTCCCCAGCTTTGTACTGCACTCTGTCGCGCTTTATGCTCCCGGATGGCAGCAATTCCGTCGTGGTAGTCCTGCAGACGGGCATAACTTTCCTTCATCTCTGCCATCTGGTTATAATAGGTTTTTCTCATCCAGATACATCCGGCTTTTCATACTCGATACCCCGTGAAACTCGCGGCTTTGCCGAATTCCATTCTGTAACTGGCGCATCGGGGAAAGGATGTTTTTACGCACTTTGTTAGGGCGCAATCTGCCGCAGCGCATCGGCCGTGGGAAGTTCTAAATTTACACTCATACGGTCTGCAAGATACCCCGTTAATTCCAGCAGATCCGCTGATGCTCCCGGAATTCCTTTTACATGTATATATCCGTTAAAATGATATTTTTTGTGCGCAATAAATAAAGGGTCTCATATAAAAGTCCCATGGTATAATCCGGAGAATGTAAAATTCCGGAACTTAAGAACAATCCTTCGATATAATTTCTGCGGTAAAAATTCCATCGTGAGCTTACAGATTTCCTCCGGTGTAAAACTGACACGCTTCACATCATTGCTGCAACGGTTCCTGCAATATTTGCAGTCGTAGATACAATCATTGGTATATAAAATCTTAAGCAGTGAAATGCAGCGCCCATCCCCGGTAAATGCATGACAGATTCCACTTGCATATGCGTTTCCCGTATGTGTACCATCTCCTCCACGCTGCACCCCCGCTGGAAGTACACGCAACATCATATCTGGCAGCTGCCGAAAGTATGGTTAGTTTTTTCCATGATACGATCCATCTGCAAAATTTCTCTCATATCCAGTATCCCTCCGCAAAATGCCGAACACCCGTTCTTTTTTACATCATATCACAAGAACAAATGTTCGGCAAGTGCAATTTTTCTTTTATTTTATATGAGCTGCGAGCAGTCTCCTATCTGCCCTGATGCAGCATCCATGGATAAATCAGTGAAATCGCTCCACCGATTCCGGCAGAAGCTGCACAGGTAAACACTAAAGCCCCTGCAATTCCGCCAAAGAAATATCCAATTGCCAGAAAAACGGCAACAATTACTAAAAATAATGCAACGCAGCAAAATCTGGATCATACTCTTAACCGTATCCATCGCAGACGCGCCGGAACAAGAGCTTCCAGCAAAAGCCCAACTTCCGAAAACATAAAATCCGCCACCAGATACGTCAGATACCACAGAAGCATAATTCCCGGTTTTTCATGCAAAAGCAATGCCGAAAACCACCAGTGCCGGAAGCAGATCCACCGCGCAGAGGGATGTTCCTGCAAGCACTCCGAAGAAAACTTTCTTGTATGGATTCTCCGGCACCAGAAACAGCCAGTTTCGCGCAGTCTCCTGTGCAATCGGATTTCCCATATTCCGGAAAAAAGTACAAAAAACAAAAATACAGCCCGGCACCAGAAATCCGGACACCTCCATTATCCTGACACAAAACAGGGAAATACCGACACTGACCAGCAGGTAAAACAGCATCGTATTGGTTATGATTCCAAATTTTGCCGTACGTTTACGGCAATAAATTTCCTTTGTAAAAAAACACGGATGCGCCCCAGCCCTTTAAGTTTCCTTCCTTTTGCTGCTTTTTTGCATGTGCTTTTCCCTGCGATAACCCGTCCTTCTTTTGCTGCCTCAAGCATCTGTGCACGTTTTCCCGCGGAAGCCAGCGCATCTTCGTAAAAATCCGCTTTCATATGCCAGATGGCAAAAATCAGTACCGCCACACTTACAAGCAGCAATCCCAGATAAACCAGAAACGAAAACAGTTCCCCATTCACTGCACACATAATCATGCCTTTGTACCAGCCGATTACCGGAAGATACCGCAGCCAGTGACTGGCAAAGTCATATGTGCTGCTTCAAGCAGGTTCTGCCCATTCGCCAGATATGTTCCTCCTGCAATCATTCCAAGCAGTACAACAATTCCCACGATCAAAGGAAACACATATGGTTTTAATTTTTCGTGTGTGGTGCAGACCGTATATGTCAATACAATCATAAGTCTCTGAAACACCAGAAGCAGAATCCACCCCTGCAAAAATGGCTACAACTGCCGATGCCCCCAATCCCATATTTACAACGAGATTTGGAATCTGAAAAACCCAGATATATGGACGCGAAAACTGTTGCCACCATCTGAAAACTCAGTCGAAACATCAACACGGACTGTGGTTTCATCGGTGCCGTAAACAACAGATTCACGTCTGCCATCTGGAAAATATCCGTACCGTCCTTAGAACCGGAATACATTCCCCAAAGTAATATCGCAAGAAAAACAATCATCACTCCGGCTTCCACATAGGTTTTGATTGCGGCAATCTCCTGTGGCGTTTTTTGCGTTTCTTCCTCTTCCATTGTTTCTTCCTGTACGCGATCTGCCTCCGAAGACGATTCCACAGTTTCCAGCGACTGTTGCTTTTTCTACCATGGAACCGACCACGCCACCAATCAGTCCAAATATGATTCCAAATCCAAAAATGGCAAGAATGATCACGAGAAATGTACTTCGAAACATCTTTTTTATCGTGTTCCAAAAGGTATGCCATGCATAATAACCCCATAACCGCATCACCTACACCCTCTCTCCAGAGCCGCGCCCTCTGTAATCTCAAAGAAAATATCTTCCAGACTTTTATGGTTATCCTTTAAATTTTCACGCTCAACCACAGCGGCTACCCGCCCCTGTTTCATGATATACGTGGTATCCCATAATTCTTCCATACTGTCAATCATGTGCGTGCTGACCAGTACCATGCAGCCACTGTCCCGCAATTCCTCAAACACCTTTTTTTCAGTTCTTTGATGGCATGTGGGTCCAGTCCGATCATTGGCTCATCAAACAGTACCAGCCGTGGTCTCGGCAAAAGTCCACAACAGATGGACAGTTTCTGCTGCATCCCTTTTGACAGCTCATCCCCGAATTTTTTCTTTTTTATCTGTCAGATCAAACCGTTCCAGCAATGCATCTTTATAGGCTTTATAATCCTTTAATTTATATGCCCGTGCAATAAATTCCATATGTTCATCCACAGTCAGGTTCGGATACAACGATGGAATTTCCGGAATATATCCCATGATCTTTTTCGCCTCGATGGACTTATTTTTTCGAGACCGTTTACCTGTATCTGTCCCTGATATTTCAGAAATCCCATAATACATTTTATAATCGTGCTTTTTCCTGCACCGTTGTATCAAGCAGTACTCCGATGCGCCCATCCTCTATGGTAAGATTAATATCATCATTTGCAAGCACCTTACGGTATCGTTTTGTCACATGTACAACTTCTAACATAACCATTTCCCTTTCTTTTTCTACCTAACATGTTCCATGTGTTTACGATATCACATTCATTTGCTGCAAACCATCTTCTTTTCCTTAAAAAAACCTTAACGCTTCCTTAATATCTCTTCGCGCATTTGCCCACGCCCTTCCTCAGTTTCTTTATAATGTCTATGCTTTTATATTTCACCACAGCAGTTTAGTCCCCACAAAGCTTTTTCCAGTCTTTCCTTCATTTCTTCCTGCGTAACAGAACAGACAATCAAATTATTCCGCTCCCCCCGTCTGTAAATTCATGCGTCTCCCCTTAATACTGTCTCTTTTTTTTAAACCCAAGTTTATGCAACAGCCGGGCTGATGAGACATTCTCTTCATTGTATTTTGCCTCTACCATATATAACTTTCTATCCTTCAAATATACTTTTTAGTAAACATAACAATGCTTCACTTGCATAGCCCTTCCTCTGGTATTTCTCACCAATCACATAACCGATCTCCCCAATTGCAAGCTGAGGATATGGAATATCCATCGTAACATATCCGATGCATGCTCCACTTTGTTTTTCTGTAATAAGCCATGCGTTCTCATTATCTGCCAGCGCATTTACAAAGGACTGCATCTGCTCACCGGTCATGGGATACCCGCAATAAATGCACCCAGATGGCTGTCCTGCCCCATCCATCCAGACATGCCTTTGCATCCTCCATCACAAAATGGCGAATCAGAAGCCGGTCGGTTTCGATCCTCTCATCTTTTGTATGTGGCATAGCATCATTTTGTTTTTGGATCCGTATATAATATTCCAGAAACCGCAGTACATACCCCGGCGCATTCCGGTTCCCACGTTCCCACTCCGTCACCGTACGGTAGGGAATATCAAATGTCTCACAAAATTCTCTCCGGTTCATCCCCATCTGCTGCCGCAATTGTTTTTAATACCTGCTGACTGTCTGTAAAATGACTGTTATCCATAAAATCCTCAAACAAATTACACGTTGTGTACATTCTATCATACAAGAACGATTTACACAACGTGTAATTTTAGAATTGCAAATTTTATTTTTTCCCGTATATAATTCCCATGCCGCTGATCATCCATGGCGTTGTCACATATCCCGGAATCGCATCAAGCTTCTTTTCCAGATTCCCGATATAGTGAATTTCCGAAATTCCTTCCGCTTCTAATTGTTTCACAAATGCATCCATATCACCATATAACGCTTTCTGTGAGAACATATCCTGAAAAAGGAAAAAGCACCGCCTTTTTTTTTACAACCCGGAGTGCTTCTCTTACCACATCACGTTTGTCTTTTTTGCGGAATGCACCTTCATGAAACACAAAATTGCTCACTGCTGCATCAAACGTTTCATCTGCAAAATCAAGTTTTGCCGCATCTCCTTTTTGAAACGTGACACGATCGGCAATACCCTCGATCCATTTTTTTTTCACACTGTTCTTTTGCGTAATTCCACTCCGCACCCCAGTAATCCATTGCTGTGATCTGCGCCTTTGGAAAAGCCTTCGCACACCGGACGGTAAGCGCTGCCGCCCCGCAGCCGATATCAAGTAATGTTCCCTCTCCGTTCCATTCCAGATGCTCTACCAGATGTCTGTGTACCTCCGCCATCATATTGCCTTTTCCAAACGCAAATGTTTCATGACAAACCAGCATATAGACCGCCATGATAACAGTCAGTACAAACACCACGCCCATAATTATGGTAAGTACAGGTATTTGCACCAATACCCCGAGCAGTACGGTAATTGTAAGAAAGACCGCTGACAATCAAACAGCAGATATAAGGCTTTCTCCGGTACCCCAGTTTCCATAATTTGTTTTTTCGTTCATTTTGTTCCTCCTCACATTTTCACAGATTTATGAGCTGCATAACAAATCTCCCAAACTGTTATGTTTTGCAAATAGGGTAGAGGGAGAATAATTATCTCGCCCCTCCCATTGAACCGTACGTACGGATCTCGTATACGGCTCTACAACTTATATTCCAACTTTTTGCTAAGTAATAGGATAAGGGATTGAGCAGACCAGCTCCATCTTTTATCCTATTTTCAAGTAAATCTTTACTGATAATGAAATTCACCACGTTCATTCCACTTCTTCTATACCACCCAAGTCTTGAATTCGCAACTTTATGAATATCTTCCTGACTGTATCCGTTTCGGTTCTTCCAGTTTAGATAACTTAGGTTTCTGTAGATGGTTTTCGGCTTCTTCCATTGCTTCATGACTATCATTCTTATTTTGTGTCTTAGCCACTGTCCAAGCTCTTCCACAAATTGCTTCATCAACCCGATTCTAAAGTAATTAATCCATCCTCGCACAATCTCATTTACTCGCTTGATTGTAACCACAAGAGGTCTTGCTATTGCTTTCCCTCTCTTCAGATATTCACACAGCTTCTTTTTAAGCTTCTTTTTTCTTTTCATTGGTAGGTTTTACTTTCCACTCTCCACCGTTTTTCAGAAATGTGAATCCTAGGTATTTGCTTCGCATCGGTCTGACTACTTTCGTTTTTGTTGCATTTACTTTTAGAAATAGTTTCCGTTCCAGCCAATCACTTATGGAGTTCATCACCCGGTTAGCCGCCATTTCACTTTTAGTGAAAATTAATACATCATCTGCATACCTTTAAAGCGGAGTCCTCTATGTTCCAGTTCTTTGTCCAGCTTGTCCAAGAAGACATTTGAACATACGACTGAAAGAGGACCGCCTTGCGGCACGCCGGTAATAGTTGCTTTTTCCAAGCCGTTTTCCATTACACCTGCTTTCAGATATTTCCGAATCAGATTTAATGTGGTAACTGTCATTTACTTGTTCTCTTAGTATCTGAATTAATTTGTCGTGATTTACCTTGTCAAAAAAAACTGTTCTATATCTATATCCACTACCCATTCATACCCATCATTCAAGTATTCCAATGCCTGTCGAATGGCATCATGACAACTTCTTCCGGCTCTGAATCCATAACTATAGTCACTGAATATCTCTTCATAAATATCAGATATAGGCTGTGCTATTGCCTGCTGGATAGTTCTGTCAAGTGCTGTGGGTATTCCCAATGGTCTTTTCTTACCATTGTCTTTCGGAATGTATACTCTTCGGACTGGTTTCGGTATATATGTTCTGTTTCTAAGAGATGTAACGATTTTCTCTCTGTTCTTCCTTATATAATCTCCCAGTTCTTCTACAGTAACTCCATCAACACCACTCGCACCTTTATTGGCAACTACCTTTTTTATAGGCTCTGTTCAGATTTTCTTTTGACAAGATCACTTCAATCAATTCCATTGTTGTTACTCCTCTGACTTATCCTAAAATTCATACATAACACCCCTCTAAGTATAAACAGTATTCCTCGGTTACGTTCCTACTTTTCCTGTCCACTCGATTTCTGGCTCATGTATTATTTTAAACATAACGATTCGTACTATAAATCGTTTCAGTCCTTCGGCTTTCGCCTACTATGACATCATCTGACTCCCTCTCTAAACCTTTTTTTCGACCATACCTTTCAGTATGTGAGTAGGGTCTCCCGAGGTAAGACGCTAATCTTTCGTTCCACAACCTCTTGATTTACAACTTCGGTTTACGTTTACCTTTTGGGCTTTGGTTTGTCTAGCAACCTTACCCACCTAATCGCCTTATCAAGTTTCTGTACGTAGGCTCAAGAACTTTGTTACACCACTTCCTTCATCCATACCATTACTGGTACCGATTTGTGGTTCACTACACTTGGCGGTAAATACCCGTGACTGGACTTTCACCAGTAAGATTAGTGCCATGCTCGGCACACTAGAAAAAAAAAAGCCTACCGCATCATCTGCGATAGACTTCTCTTTGTTCCTTTAAATATTGAATTAATGCAATGGTTCCTGCATCGGCATGTATCCCGATTTCCTTTGCAAGCCGCACCCGTTCTTCCACTGTATAATCTCCTTTGATCAACTCCATATAGCCCTGAAGCCGCATGGCAACCAGAATCCGGATAAGTTCGGCATCCGGGACACTCCCCATGAATTTCGAAAAATAACTCGTAAATGCTGCCTGCATCTGCATATCTATCTGATGCCGAAAGCCCTCATACCGACTGCCTCCCGTCTTTTTCCATAAGAAGGATGGCCTCCGCGCGGTGCCCGGACAGATATTCCATGATCTGCCGGTCATTATCCTCGGCAGTAGCCGGATCTTCCTCTTCCCTTCGTGCCAGTTCGCTGCACATATGCTCATAATCTGCAATCACCGGATCTAAAATTGCCGATAACAGTGCTTCTTTATTTTCAAAAGAAAAATAAAATGCTCCGGTCGTCACACCGGCCGCTTTGCAGATCTCGCGGAGACTGGCTTTTGCATATCCTTTTTCAGGAACTCTTCTTTGCCAAACCCGATTAACTTTCGTTCGGTCTGTTTTCTGCGCTCATCTTCCATAACACATGTTATGTTAGCATAGACTAACTCCATTGTCAAATGCTTTCTATATCTGTTTTTCATCCACAAATCCCTGTTCCTACATAAATACTCTTTGCCGTATCATCTTTGCATCTTCTGCCAAATACTCATATGTTTTAACTTCCATCTCCTATCACCTATATATCTGTTATTGTCCTTAACCACTGTGGAATAAAAAACGAGGCCATCGCAAGCGATGACCCCATTTTAATATTACTCTTCTTCTCTGTGCATGGAGAATGTTTCCATATGATAATTCTTCAAATTGTCAAGAATCTGACGATCATCTGCTTTCTGAAGAAGTTCGTCACGGAACTTCTTTGTCACAAAGCATATCGTTAAAGGAGCTTGGTCCACCGACACAGCCGCCTTCACATGCCATACCTTCGATGAAGTCATCCGGCAGCTTGCCAGCCTTCATAAGCATCAGGAACTTGCGGCACTCTGCGGCACCGTTTGCCTTGCATACTTTCGGCTCAATGCCAGCTTCCATCTCTTTCATGCTCTCGACAACTGCTGCGGTAACTCCACCGGAGTTTGCGAAACGCTTGCCGTATACGGAAGACTCCTGATAGCTGGTATCGCTTGGTTGCAGTTCTACGCCCTTGGCACTCATGATGGCACGCATCTCACTGTATGTCAGCACATAATCTGCATTGCCCTCAATCTTCTGATCGACAACCTCAGATTTCTTTGCTACACATGGTCCGACAAATACGGTCACAGCATCCGGATCCTGTGCTTTGATCATACGGGATACCGCACACATTGGAGAAATGGTTGTGGAAATCTTATCTGCCATCTCCGGGAAGTGCAGACGCACCATATTGACAAATCCCGGACAGCAGGAAGTTACTTTTCTTCTCTCCTGCCTTGTATGCCTCTACCCACTCTGCGGCTTCGGAAGCAGCGGTCATATCTCCACCTAATCCGGCTTCGATAAATCCGTTGAATCCAACTTCCTGCATAGCTTTCTTCCAGCTTCCCATTGTGATGTTTGCACCAAACTGTCCCTCGGTAGCAGGTGCTGCAATCACGTATACTTTCTTATCAGACTTTAAGGCATTGATGACATCAACCATAAATGTCTTAGATCCGATTGCTCGAACGGACAGCTATGGATACATTTTCCGCAGCGGATACACTTGGAATCATCAATCACGGAAATACCATATTCATTGTATGTAATAGCGTTGACCGGACATGCAAACTTACATGGTCTCTTCAAATGCGCGATTGCATTGTAAGGACATGCAGCTGCACATCGTCCACACTCTTTACATTTCTGTGGATCAATATGGGAACGATGGCGTCCTGCCTCAATGGCGCCGAATTTACATGCATTGATACATGCCTTTTCCCATACAGTTCTGACAGTTTTCTGTAACGGTATAACTGGAAATCGGGCAGTCCTCACAGGCTGCACTGATTACCTGAATCACGTTTCCATTATCCTCCAGTCCCGGGGCTTTGCCCTCTGCAAGACGGACACGCTGGCGGATAATTTCTCTTTCTTTGTAGATACAACAACGGAACTGTGGTGTCGGGCGGAATCAGACGAACCGCGATGTGGTCTCTCTCCGCATCAAGAGTCCCTTCAAATGCCAGTTTTGCGACTTCACGCAGAACCGCATGCTTGATCTTGATTACATTTTCATCAGCGTACATAAAATCTCCTTTGTTTTTTCGTGGTTTCTATTAAGCATAATATGTTTTTTTATTGTACATAAATTTTCATTAAAAAGCTATAGATGTATCTATCAAAATACATCAGACGGTGCGATTTTATGGATAATATGAATACGATGGACTTCAATCAGAAAATTGATGTTTCTCTGCGCGCTTCGCTTGAGGCAACTCCCGTCGAACGAAACGCTTCCGATGATCTGTCCACTGGGAGCAGCTCTGACGGGTTCTGGAACCTGATTGTTCTGTACACCGGTTCTCCACAGACGTTACAGAATGAATTTCCTTCCTCTTCCTTTACCTTTCTCCTTGGAAATTATGCCATAGTGAAAATCTCCGAGGACGACATTCCATCACTTGCCGCCTTTCCACAAGTAATATATATCGAACGTCCAAGACAGCTTTTCTTTGAGATTGTTTCTGCCCGGCAGGCTTCCTGTCTGAGTGCCATTCAGGAAAACAGCAGCTATGGTCTGACCGGAAAAGGCATTCTGATTTCTGTGATAGACTCCGGTATTGACTATGCGCATCCCGATTTTTGCAATCCGGACAAAACCACACGGCTGGTTGCTCTCTGGGACCAGACCATCCTCGCTGATCCTTCTGCTGGACGCTTTGCCCCCGCCGGTTATTCACAGGGTACACTTTTTTCTCCGGAACAGATCAATGCGGGCACTTCAGGCAGACACTTTTGAGCAGCGCATGGAACTTGTACCCAGCACAGATGTCACAGGGCACGGAACCCATGTCGCCGGTATTGCTGCCGGAAACGGCCGTGCCTCCGGCGGACTCTACCGCGGAGTTACCCCGGAATCCTCACTTCTTGCCGTCAAACTCGGCTCGCCCGATCCAAAGGGATTTCCAAACACGATCGAACTGATGCAGGCGGTCGATTTTTCCGTAAGATATGCCCTCGAACATACCGTGCCTCTTGTCATCAACCTGAGTTTTGGAAATACTTACGGCTCCCACAGCGGAACATCCCTTCTGGAAACCTACCTGGACTATGTCTCAAATCTCGGACGCATTAATATTGTTGTCGGAAGTGGAAATGAGGGAAACAACGGCGGGCATGCCAGCGCCCGACTGGCTTCTTTAGAATCTGCCAGAATTGAATTTGCCGTTGGAAATTATGAATCTTCTCTTTCGATTCAGATCTGGAAAAATTATTGGGCTGGGATGATATTCGTTTTCAGCTGACTCCTCCGGGACTCGGAACCTCATTTAAAATTCCCAATCAGCCCGGCAGCTGGCGCTTTTCCTTTGGCACCACACAGATTCTGGTGTACTACGGACTTCCCTCCCCTTATAGTCTGTATCAGGAAATTGCCATCGATCTGCTGCCGCGGCGGGACTATATTTCGGGGAGGTGTCTGGTTTTTTACCGCAGAAGCACGGTCTGTCATCGAAGGAATTATTGATCTGTGGATGCCGGCGGCCGCTATCCGCGGGACTGCCACACAATTTCTCACGCCGACAACGGAAACCACTCTCACGATACCTTCCACCGCCGGAAATGTCATTACCGTCGGTGCCTACGATTCTTCCACCAATACGCTCGCCCCTTTTTCCGGCAGAGGATATACCTGGAATACCGGACAGGTCAAACCGGATCTGGTCGCTCCCGGTGTCGACATCACCAGCTGTGCTGTCGGGGGCGGTTACGAATCCCGAAGCGGCACCTCCATGGCTGCTCCTTTTGTAAGCGGCAGCTGCGCACTGCTCATGCAGTGGGGCATTCTACAGAACAATGATCCCTTTCTATATGGAGAAAAAAATGAAAGCATATCTGATCCGAGGTACCAGACAGCTTCCATTTTCCGTTTCCTACCCCAATCCGCAGAGCGGATACGGAGCACTCTGCGTCAGCAGCAGCCTGACGTTTGTGTGATATGCTCCACTACTCTGCGATAAAGGCTTCATAAAATTTTTTCTTTTGGCACAGGTTTTCCAAAGTAAAAATCCCTGGATCATCTCTGCCTTTGTTTTCTTTAAAATATATACCTGCTCTTTTTGTCTCGATTCCCTCGACGATACAATGAATTCCCAGATCATTGATCATGGAAGTCATATAGTCGAGGAGAATCCGGCTTTTGCGGTTATTGGTAATTTCGGTTACCATAATCGGTCAATCTTTGCAGAATCAAAATCATACTGGATCAGTACCGCAAGATTGGAATAATGACTTCCGAAATCATCCATTGACAGTCTGAATCCGAGTTCTTTGAGGCTGTTTGCAACATTTTCAATCAGAACATGATCCATGTCTCCCACGGTCTCCGTTACCTCAATATGGATCAGTTCCACCGGAATATCATATTTTTGAACCATCTGCGTTACTTTTTCAATAAGTTCCGGATACATGATCGTCATCTTCGAGAAATTCACGGATATTGGCACCGTACGATGTCCTTCCCGGATCTGTTCCTTCTGATAACGAAATACTTCATCCAGAACAAACAGGTCAATCATATGCACCAGATTGTAGTCTTCCAGCACCGGAATAAACATCCCCGTCCCACAATGCCCAATTCATCATCCAGCTGCCGGATCAGTGCCTCCGCGCCCTCTGTGCGCCCTGTGTGGATATCCACTTTCGGTTGCAGATATACCCAGATACCTTCCACGCTCCATCAGATCGTTGATCTCATCTATCACGCTCTGCTCCATGCGCTTCATCACGGTTGTGCCATGCATCAGCTTAAGCTTATCGTTGCTCATAAGAACCTCTGCCTCTGCAATCTGGCTGCGTGTCTGCGGATGTGCACTCCAGCTGTATCCCATCGCCACGCCAAAGCCAAGTCCGGCAAGCCTTTTCTGCAGATTTTCCACCTGCTGCTCCATTTCCTGCCGTTTAATGTTGATACACAAAACCAGCATCTCATCCTCGTCATACCGGTAAATCCGGTAATTGGGAAACAGGGATTTCAATAGTTCCGCAACTTCCATCAGTCTGCGGTTGCCGCTGATATAACCAAACTGTTTATTAATCTCCGACAGATGGATCACATCGGTTGTAATCACGCCAAGTGAACAGAACATATTGTCCGCACCAGTGCGTGCCATAACGGACAATCCCTCCCGGTTCCAGAGACCTGTCAGTTTGTCATGTGTGCGGTCATATTCCTGCTGTTCCTGAAGATTGCGAAGTTCAATCCGCGCAGCCAGTGTCGTGCCAAGCATGGAAAGAACATCGGCCTCCTCGAGGTGTCTGTGTGGGTTTAAAACCATTAAAATTCCAAGCAGATGATCTCCGGTATACAAAGAAATCCCGGCTGCAGACCATGCACGTAGTTCTGCCAGATATTCATAGATCACCGGATGACTTTCTCTCAGCGACTTGATATCCGGAATCACCACGTCCCCGAGTTGTCCTATTTCCTGAATAACTCCTTCTGCATCTCCGGACTCAATTCCTTCGGTCACAAGTCGTGCCATCATCTGTGCCGTATCCCTGTGGCATTCTTCCACATAGCGGATACCGCCCTCTTTTGCATAGGCAAGCACCACACAGTCTGCGTCAAAATACTGACGCAGTGCTTCGAATGTCTGCATAAGGGCATCTCCGATCCCCCTCTTCCAAGTGTTTCCATACAGGTGCGGAGCTGTCTTAATATAGACGATTCATTGCCCTGTGCCACAATAGGTTCTACCGGATCACAGATTTCCGGCTCCGGCTGCTTTTCATCTTTGATCTGGTCATAAAAAACAATCCTGTTCTTTCCACTCCTCTTTGCTGCATAGACTGCCCTGTCTGCCTCATAATAAAAATCCGGAAAACTGATTTTGCGGCCGTTTAGTTTTGCTGCACCGATGGATACGGAATATTCCATATCAAAAATGATCTTTTTTTAAACTTTCGCGCATTGTGACGCAAAATTCTTCCATTTCAACCGTATTTTCAAATCCCGAAGCAAAAACTGCAAACTCATCTCCACCCAGTCTGCCGACAAATCCACAATCTCCTGTCACTTCACTTAAAATACTTCCGGTCTGGCTTAAAAACCATATCCCCTACTGCATGCCCCCTGTGTATCGTTAATCATTTTAAAATCATCGACATCCAGCATGATAAACAAGGCATTTGTTGTACATTCTAAGAGTTCTTTTGTGCAGTACTCTTCAAATGCTTTATGGTTATATACATTTGTCAGTACATCAATTTCTGCCCGGCGGCGCATACGCTCCGTAATATTTTTTTCATGGTCAATATTCCACAGACGCCCGACCAGACGGTAAACTGTTCCATTCCCATCTGCTATACTTACTATATAAAAACGATACCACTGTGGTGTTTCATTTTTTTCCACAATAGTGGACATCAACGACCGCCGTCTGTTCCTTTTGCAGGCATGCCTGTATCGCCCTGCGAAACACTTTTTATCTTCCGGATCAATAAAAACGGATCCGTAATGATTTTCCTTTACATAATCCGCAATATCAAAAAGAAGTATAAACTGACCATTTTCTATTGCATAGACCAGTGCCCGGTCTTCTATTGCATCATACTGTATCAGTTTCTCATGGTTTTGCTCCGCAATCACTCTGAGAAGTTCATTTTGCTTTTCCTGTTCATTCTGCTCCCGCATAGTAATCTCTTTCCCTATTGCATAACCTGGTCTGTTACATTCGTCAGCTCACTGAATGTACCAATCTCAGGAACTGTAATCACTTATGGTTCCAAATCCATATGCCGCATGGATGAATTTAACCCCCGCTTCCATGCTCGCATCGTAATCTCCCTGAATATCACCTACATATACCGCATCATCCAATGCATTCCGCCTGTACAGTAACGCGATATTCTCTCCTTTTTGATTTTTCATTATTTCCGTAGCACTCAGTATCCTCTATCAGATCGTGCAGTTTGTAATAATCCAGAAAAGCCTCTATATATCCGGACTGGCAGTTGCTTACAATATACAGATGATATTTTTTCTTCAACTGTTCCATTGTCCTGCGGATATCCGGGTAGAGAGTTGCTCCGTGTATCTGGAGATAATCATTTTCTTCTTCCCCACACTGTGCCAGAAGTTTCTGGCGTTCGCCTTCTTCCAGATCTGGAAACAGAATCCGTGCGATCACATCCATCGTCTTTCCCATTACTGACTGGATGTCCTTTACAGTAATCGGTTTTCTGTCGTAGCCGGCTCTTTTTTACGGTCTCATTCCAGGACTCTGCCACTTCCGCAGCGGAATCCCAGAGTGTTCCGTCCATATCAAATATGATTCCTTTTTTCATTATGCCTCGTCAATTGCCTTTCCGATATCATGACGCATATACTTATTTGCGAAATCCACCCATTCGGTTGCCTCATAGGCTTTTTCTTTCTTGCTTCTTTTAAATCTTTTCCGGTTGCAGTAATGCCAGGACACGTCCGCCGTTTGTTACGATGCGTCCTTTTCCTTATCGAATGCAGTTCCTGCATGGAAACAGAAGTAATCATCCTTGCCCTTGAACTTTT
>VOFJ01003122.1_pt1 | contig 15787 bp, 18 predicted proteins | sample 5384081 | NCBI WGS metagenome assembly VOFJ01 (sample SAMN12384729, study PRJNA508395) | human gut metagenome | isolation source: healthy gut I | host: Homo sapiens
TCCTTCCGTTCGGTTACGTGTGCTCGTCCAGCTTGGTCAGTGATGATGCCCGTGATGGGGCGGCCTCCATGAACTGGCGCGCCTGTACCAGGGCATTCTGTCCGGTGGTGCCGTCAAGGACCACCAGGGTCTCACGGTATGCCTCCGGATACTCCTTTATCAATGATCCGGTTGATCTTTTTCAGCTCTTCCATCAGATTTTTTCTTATTGTGGAGACGGCCGGCGGTATCGCAGATCAGAACATCGGCATTCCTGGATTTTGCGGCGGCAATGGCGTCGTAGATCACGGCAGCCGGATCCGAGCCCTCCTTCTGGGCGATCAGATCCACGCCGGCCCGGTCGGCCCACTCGGAGAGCTGTTCGATGGCGGCGGCCCGGAAGGTATCGGCAGCCGCCAGGATCACCCGCTTTCCGTCGGACTTCAGCTGGTCGGCCAGTTTTCCGATGGAGGTGGTCTTTCCTACGCCATTGACGCCGATCACCAGGACCACGGATTTCCTGTGTTCAAATTCATACGCGTTTTCGCCCAGGTCCATTTTTTTCCGGATGCTGTCGATGAGCACCTGGCGGCATTGGGACGGATCCTTGATGTGCTGTTCCTTCACGGCTTTTTTAATTCCTCCAGCACAGACATGGTGGTCTGATCCCCATATCTCCCATGATGAGAGTCTCCTCCAGCTCCTCATAAAGTCCTCGTCTATGGCTGAAAAGCCGGAAAAGATCGAATCCATACCGGAAACGATGTTTTCTCTTGTTTTTGTAAGTCCGGCTACCAGACGGGAAAAAAATCCCTTTTTCTTCTCTTCCATGGATATCCTCCTACTATTTATCTAAATCGTTTTCGATCAGGCTTACAGATACCAGCGTGGAAACGCCTTTTTCCTGCATGGTGATCCCATAAAGCCGGTCTGCGGCCACCATGGTGCCGCGCCGGTGGGTGATGACGATGAACTGGGTGTGCTTTTTGTCAGTTTGTGCAGATATTTTGCGTACCGGTCCACGTTGGAGTCATCCAGGGCCGCCTCGATCTCGTCAGAAGACAGAACGGGGAAGGCTTCAGGTTCTGGATCGCAAATAAGAGCGCAATGGCTGTCAGAGCCTTTTTTCTCCTCCGGACATCTGCATCATGTTCTGCAGCTTCTTTCCAGGGGCTGTGAGATGATCTGGATCCCGGCCTCCAGGATGTCCTCGTCCTCCATCAGCTCCAGGGAGCCGTGGCCGCCGCCGAACAGCTCCTTAAATACCCGGTCAAACTCCGCACGGATCAGGGCAAACCGTTCTGTGAACTGGCGCCGCATGCCAGTGTCCAGCTCCTCGATGATCTGGTAAAGGGCCTCCTGGGCAGTGACCAGGTCCTGGTGCTGGGTCTTCATAAATTCATACCGTTCAGAAAGCTCCCCGGTAATCCTCAATGGCGTTGACGTTGACATTTCCCAGGGGCACGGATCCTGTTTTTCCTCTCAGTGATCTGATTTTCATCTCTGGTACGGAAACCAGGCTGTCGTCTCTCAGCTCCTGGGCAGCGGTCCGCGTCAGCTCATACTCGCTCCACATATATTCCACGGAGAGTCCCGTTTTCTTCCTGCTTTTTTCTTTCTGTCCCTGCAGGCGGAACAGCTCCTTGTCCAGCCTGGAAAGCCGGTCAGAAAGGGCTTCCCTCCGGGCAAGAAATCCCTCTTTTTGTCCAGCGCCCAGGAAGCTTCCTTTTCCTGTCTGGCCCCTTCAGCCGGACCTGCGGTGCCCATGCTCAAGGAACTGACGCACCTGCCGGTCATCGTTGACCCGAGCCACGCGACCGGCATTGCCCGCCTTGTCGAGCCGATGGCGCTCGCCGCGACCGCCTGCGGCGCGGACGGCCTCATCATCGAGGTGCACAACGACCCCATGCACGCCCTGTGCGACGGGGCGCAGTCCCTGCGTCCGGAGGTCTACGATGACCTTGCGCATAAGGTGCGCAGCATCCGTGAGGTGCTTGCCAAATGACGGTCGGGATCGTTGGCCTTGGGCTGATCGGCGGCTCCTTTGCCAAGGCCTATCATGCAGCCGGCGCGACCGTGCTCGCGTATAACCGCAGCCGCAGCGTGCTCGATTTTGCCATGATGAGCGGCGCGGTCGACGGCGAGCTCACGCAGGACAATGTCTCGGCGTGCGACCTCGTGCTCATCGCGCTCTACCCGGAGGCGACGGTTGACTGGTTCCGCCGCATGGCGGCGCACATCGGCCCGCATCCCGTGGTGGTCGACTGCGGCGGCACGAAGCGCACCATCTGTGCCGCGTGCTTTCCGATCGCGCAGGCGCACGGCGTCACGTTCCTCGGCGGCCACCCGATGGCCGGCACGCAGTTTTCCGGCTTCAAGAACGCGAAGGCGGATCTGTTTCACGGCGCGCCGATGGTCATCGTGCCGCCGGACTTTGACGATGTGCTGCTCTTTGACCGCGTCAAGCAGCTGCTCAAGCCCGCGGGCTTTGCGCGTTTCTCGTTCACGACGGCACAGGCGCACGATGAGATGATCGCCTTCACGTCCCAGATGGCGCACGTGGTCTCGAACGCCTATATCAAGAGCCCCACGGCCGCGCAGCACAAGGGCTTTTCTGCCGGCAGCTACAAGGACATGACCCGCGTCGCGTGGCTGAGCCCGGAGATGTGGGCGGAGCTCTTTCTGGAAAACAAGGATAACCTGCTCCATGAGCTGGACATATTTATGGCGCATCTGGGCGAGTACCGCGACGCGATGCAGCGCGATGATCTGCCTGCGCTCACGCGCCTGCTCGACGAGGGCCGCCGGCGCAAGGAGGAGGTGGATGGCCGATGACGACCATCCACGTGACCGCCTCGCGCGAATATGACGTGCTGGTGCAGCCGGGGCTGCTCGATGATGCCGGGGCGCAGATCGCGCGCACGCTCGGCACCGGGCGCACGGCGGCCGTCGTCGCGGGCGAGACCGTGGCGGGGCTGTATGCCGCGCGGCTGGAGGCGTCGCTCACGCGCGCGGGCTTTCGGGTCGTGACCTTTGTCTATCCCGGCGGCGAGCACTGCAAGACGCTCGCCACCTACGCCGCGCTGCTGGACTTTCTGGCGGCGCACCGCCTGAGCCGCAGTGACCTCATCGTCGCGCTCGGCGGCGGCGTGACCGGCGACCTCGCGGGCTTTGCCGCCGCGACGTATCAGCGCGGCATCCCGTTCGTGCAGGTGCCGACGACGCTGCTGGCCGCTGTGGACTCCTCCGTCGGCGGCAAGACGGCTATTGACCTCGCGGCGGGAAAGAACCTCGCGGGCGCGTTTTTGCAGCCCGCTGCCGTGCTGTGCGACACGGACTGTCTGAGATCCCTGCCCGCCGCCGTCTTTGCCGACGGCGCGGCGGAGGCCATCAAGACCGGTGTGCTGAGCGGCGATACGCTGTTCTCCCTCTTTGAGGACGGCACGCTTACCGACGCGCCAGCCGAGATCATTGCCCGCTGCATCCGCTACAAGGCGGGCGTGGTCGAGCGCGACGAGAAGGAGCGGGGCGAGCGGCGCAAGCTGAACCTCGGCCACACCGTCGGCCATGCCATCGAAAAGTGCAGTGGCTATGCCATTCCGCACGGCCACGCGGTCGCGGCGGGACTTGCCGTCATGGCGCGCGCCTCCGAGCGGCTCGGCTGGGCCGAGCCGGGGGTGTCCGCGCGCATTGCGGCGTGTCTGGAGAAGAACGGCCTGCCGACCGGCACGGACTATCCCGCCGAGGCGCTGGCGAAAGCCGCGCTGGCGGACAAGAAGCGCAGCGGGGACAGCATCACCATCGTTGTGCCGAGGGCCATCGGCGGCTGCGAACTGAAAAGGATCCCAGTGACGGAGCTTCTGCCCATCATCGCCGCCGGACGGGGGGGATTGAGGATGGATGTTCGTATCCGACCGCACACCCTCGCGGGCGCGGTCACGCCGCCGCCGAGCAAGTCGATGGCGCACCGCCTGCTGTTGGCCGCCGCGCTCGCGGACGGCGTGAGCACGGTCCAGAATGTCGCGCTCTCGCAGGACATCGAGGCGACGCTGCGCTGCATGGCGGCGCTCGGCGCAAGTTGGGAGCGGACAGATAAAAGTACCCTCTGCGTGACCGGCATCGGAGGCAAGAGAAAACCCTTTCCGGAGCTTCCACACTTTGACTGCGGCGAGTCCGGCTCGACGCTGCGCTTCCTCATTCCCATCGCGCTGGCGGTCGCGGGCGGGGGCGTGTTCACCGGTCGCGGGCGGCTGATGGAGCGCCCGCAGAAGCCGTATTTTGACCTCTTTGACGAAAAAGGCATTTCCTATGAACAGACCGCCGGTGCGCTTACCGTGCGCGGTGCGCTGACGCCGGGGGAGTACCGGCTGGCGGGCAACGTCTCAAGTCAGTTTTTCACGGGGCTGCTTTTCGCGCTGCCGCTGCTCGGCGGCGGCTCGACGCTGGTATCGACCACGCGGCTCGAGAGCCGCGACTATGTCGCCATGACGCGCGATGCGCTCGCGCGGGCCGGCGTGAGGGTAGACGGAGAAGCGGAACGCTTTGCCGTGCCGCCGTCGGTCTACCGCTCCTTTGACGCGGCGGTGGAGGCCGATTGGTCGCAGGCGGGCTTCTGGTACGCGGCGCGCTTCCTCGGAAATGGCGTGGAGGTGTGTGGGCTGAACGAAAACTCCGCACAGGGCGACCGCGTAGTTGCCGCGCTCTATGAGCGATTCAAGCCGGCGGGGGAGCAGAGCGTGGACGTGTCCGACTGCCCCGACCTGCTGCCGCCGCTGGCGGTGATGGCCGCGCGGCGGAATGGCACGACGCATTTTGTCAACGCGGCCCGGCTCCGCATGAAGGAAAGCGACCGCCTGTCGACGACCGCTGCGCTGCTGCATGCGCTCGGCGTTTCGGCAGAGACAACGGCGGACAGCCTGACCGTCCGCGGCGTGCCGGCCTTTTCCGGCGGCACGGTGGACGGCGCGAACGACCATCGCATCGTGATGGCGGCGGCGGCCGCCGCGACCGCCGCGGCGGCTCCGGTCACCGTTACAGGCGCGGAGGCGGTGCGGAAATCCTATCCCTCCTTCTGGGAGGAATACAAACGACTGGGAGGTAGCTTCGATGTCCTCTGAATTCGGAAGAACGCTGCGCGTCGGCGTGTTTGGACAGTCCCACGGAGCCGCGATCGGCGTGACCGTCGACGGCCTGCCTGCGGGCGAGCGCATTGATCTTGCGGAGCTGCAGGCCTTTCTGGATCGGCGCAAACCGGGAAAAAGCCCGCTTTCGACCGCGCGGAAGGAAGCCGACGCGCCGGAATTCCTCTCCGGTCTGCGCGACGGCGCGACCTGCGGCTCGCCGCTGTGCGCGGTCATTTACAACAGCGACCAGCACTCCTCGGACTACGCGGAGCTGGCCGACAAGCCGCGCCCCTCGCACGCCGATTATACCGCGTGGGTGAAATGGGGCGGGCAGGCGGATATGCGCGGCGGGGGGCATTTTTCCGGCCGCCTGACGGCGCCGCTGTGCATCGCCGGCGGCATCGCCAAGCAGATCCTTGCGCGGCGCGGCGTATTTGTCGGCGCGCACCTTGCCGCCGTGGGAGCGGAGGACGACGAAGCCTTCCCGCTCTACCCGACCGACGAGCTGTTCCGCGCCGTGGCGGCGAAACCGTTCCCGACCATTTCCGACGCGGCGGGCGAGCGGATGCAGCGTCTTATTTTGTCGGCGCGTGAGGCGCAGGATTCCGTCGGCGGCATCGTGGAATGTGCCGCCATCGGGCTGCCTGCCGGTCTCGGCGATCCGATGTTCGACGGCATCGAAAACCGCCTTGCCTCGGCGCTGTTCGGCATCCCCGCCGTTAAGGGCGTGGAGTTCGGCGCGGGCTTCGGCGCTTCGCGCCTGCGCGGAAGCGAAAACAACGACGCCTTCCGTGTGGAGGACGGCTGCATCGTCACGGAGACGAATCGCGCCGGCGGCATCCTCGGCGGCATCACCACCGGTATGCCGCTCACGCTGCGCGTCGGCATCAAGCCGACGCCGTCCATCGGCAGACCGCAGAAAACGGTCTCGCTCGCGCGGATGGAAAACACTGAGCTGACCATCCGGGGCCGTCACGACCCCTGCATCGCGCACCGCGCCGTGCCCGTCGTCGAGGCGGTGACGGCCTGCGTGCTCTTAGACTTACTGTTGGAGGAACATCATGGAACTTTCTGAGATCCGCACCCGTATCGACGCCGTAGACGATCAGCTCTTGAAGCTCTTTCTTGAGCGTATGGAGCTGGCCGAGGAGGTCGCGGCCTACAAGAACGAGCACCATCTGCCCATTCTGAACAAGCAGCGCGAGCGCGAAATTCTTGCCAAGGTAACAGCCAAGGCCGGTGACAAGGAGCGCTACGCCTATCACCTCTACTCCACGCTCTTTGAGCTGGCGCGCTCGCGGCAGGCGGAGCTGGTGGACCTGCCGACCAGAGTGGCTGAGCGGGTGGAAAAGTCCCTCGCCGCAGGCGGCCCGGTCTTCCCGCAGACGGGCCTTGTCGCCTGTCAGGGCGTGGAGGGCGCGAACTCGCAGGTCGCCTGCGACCGCCTGCTGCCGCGCGGCAGCATCCTGTATGTCAAGACCTTTGACGCGGTGGTGTCTGCGGTGGAGTCGGGCCTGTGCAAATTCGGCGTGCTGCCCATTGAAAACAGCTCCAACGGCTCGGTGCGCGCGGTCTACTCGCTGCTTCAGCAGCATCAGCTCTCCGTGGTGCGCTCCACGAGACTCTGCATCCGTCATGAGCTTTTGGCCATGCCGGGTGTAAAGTTAGAGGACATTACAGAAATATACTCCCATCAGCAGGCCATCGGTCAATGCAGCAGGTTCCTCAGCAGCCTTTCCGGCGTGCGGGTGATCCCCTGCGGCAACACGGCGGAGGCGGCGAAGCTGGTCGCCGAGAGCGGCAGCCGTCACGCGGCCGCCATCTCCTCGCATCCCTGCGCCGCGCTTTACGGCCTTGAATGTGTGAGCGACAAAATTCAGGACAGCGAGAATAATTACACGCGCTTTTTCTGCGTGGCGAAGGACCCCGTCATCTACGCCGGCGCGAACCGCATCAGCCTTATCCTCTCGTTCGAGAATAAGCCAGGCGCGCTCTATGAGATCCTCTCCAAGCTCGCGGCGCTGGACATCAACATGACTAAGCTCGAATCCTGCCCCGTGGCGGGGAGCGATTTTGAGTTTGTGTTCTTCCTTGAGCTGGAGGCAAGCGTGCAGGACCCGAGCGTGCTTGCTATGCTCGAGGAAATGGAGCGCAGCTGCGCGGAGTTTGTATTCCTCGGAAACTACGCCGAGGTGTGAACGATGGGGGAGAAGGTTTACGGACTTCTGGGCCGAAAGCTCGGTCACAGCTGGTCGGCGCCCATTCACGCCGCGCTCGGCTGTGCGGACTATCGCCTCATCGAGCTGGAGCCGGAGGAGCTGGGCGCGTTCCTCGCGCGGGAGGACATCGGCGGGCTGAACGTCACCATTCCCTATAAGCGCGATGTGATGGCGTACTGCGATGTGCTCGACCCGATGGCGGAGGCCATCGGCAGCGTCAACACGCTCGTGCGCCGCGCGGACGGAAAGCTCTATGGCTATAACACCGACGCTGCGGGCTTCTGCTTCATGGCACAGCGCGCGGGCATCGGCTTTGCGGGGAAGAAGACGCTTGTGCTCGGCAGCGGCGGCGCGTCGCGCACGGCAGCCGCGTGCGCGAAAAGGCTCGGCGCGCGCGAGGTGGTCGTCATCTCCCGCTCGGGAGAGAACAACTATACGAACCTCGGCCGCCACGCCGACGCGGAGCGGATCGTCAACACCACGCCGGTCGGGATGTATCCGAACAACGGCGCGGCGGCGGTCGATCTGACCGCCTTTCCCGCCTGCGCGGGCGTGCTCGATCTGATCTACAATCCTCGCCGCACGGCGCTGCTGCTGCAGGCGGAGGAGTTGGGCATCCCGTGCTCGGACGGCCTTCCGATGCTGGTGGCGCAGGCCAAGGCGGCGGAGGAGCACTTCTTTGACAGGACCATCGCCGACAGCGAGAACGAGCGCATCCTCGCGCAGCTGCGGCGGGAAATGACGAATCTGTGCTCATCGGGATGCCCGGGCAGCGGCAAGTCCGCGGTCGGCGCGGCGCTTGCCGCGCTGACGGGCCGCGAGGCCATCGACATCGACGCGCGCATCGCGGAGAAGGCAGGCTGCTCCATTCCCGAGATCTTCGCCAAGGGCGGAGAAGCCGCCTTCCGCGCGCTCGAGCGTGAGGTGACGGCGGCGTGCGGCGCGCTGAGCGGGAAGCTTTTGCTCACGGGCGGCGGCGTGGTGAAAACACCGGAGAATTACGCCGCGCTTCATCAGAACGGCCGTATCTATCAGCTTCTGCGTCCGCTGGAGCTGCTGCCGACCGACGGCCGTCCGCTCTCGCAGGGGGCGGACCTTGCGGCGATGTGGGCGGAGCGCGCGCCGCTCTACGAACGGTTCCGCGACGCCGCGATCGACAACAGCGGCACGGTCGAGCAGACCGCGCAGGCGATCTGGAGGGATTTTTGTGAAAATTCTGGTCATTAACGGCCCCAACATGAATATGCTCGGCATCCGTCAGCCGGAAATCTACGGCCACGCGACCTACGAGGACCTGAAGAGCATGATCGAGGGCGAGGCGGAACGGCTGGGCGCGGAGGTCTCGTTCTTCCAGTCCAACCACGAGGGCGCGCTGGTGGACGCCATCCAGCAGGCGTACTTTGACCGGGTGGACGGCATGATTATCAACCCCCCGCCTATACGCACACGAGCGTCGCGCTGCTTGACGCGGTGAAGGCGGTCGGCATCCCGACGGTGGAGGTCCACGTTTCCGACCCGGACAGCCGCGAGGATTTCCGCCATGTGTCCTACATCCGCGCGGCCTGCATCGCGACCATCCGCGGGCACGGGCTGCCGGGCTATCTGGAGGCGCTGCGGCTACTGTGCGAGCGCGGGGAGGGCAGAGGATGACGCGGACGGAGTATGATGTTGTTGCGCTCGGTGAGCTGCTGATTGACTTTACGACGCAGGCGACCGACCCGGACGGCTATCCGACGATGGCTGCGCATCCGGGCGGCGCACCGGCGAATTTTCTTGCCGCGATTGCAAAGTTCGGCGGCAAAGCGGCGCTGCTCGGCAAGGTCGGCACGGACACGTTCGGAAAGCTGCTGACCGATACACTCCGCAAAGTTGGGATTGAAACGAAGGGACTTGTCGCGTCTGACGAATTTTTCACGACGCTGGCATTCGTCACGCTGGACGAAAACGGCGACCGCGAATTTGCGTTCGCGCGCAAGCCCGGCGCAGACACGCAGCTTCGCTTCGACGAGCTGGATCTTTCCATCATCGACGAGGCGCGCGTGTTCCACTTCGGCACGCTTTCTCTGACCGACGAACCGGCAAGAAGCACGACGTACCGCACTGTGAAGTACGCAAAAGCACATGGCAAGCTCATTACATTCGACCCGAATCTGCGTAAACCCCTGTGGCGTGACCTTGGCGACGCGAAAGAGCAAATGCTCTGGGGACTTGACCACGCCGACGTGGTGAAGATCAGCGACGAGGAAGTTGAATTCCTGTTCGGTCTCAGTGCGCAGGACGGTGCACAGTACATTCTTGACCATTTCCCGGCGAAGCTTGTATTTGTGACCTGCGGCGCGGACGGCTGCGAGTTTGCAAGCCTGAGGGCGCAGGGCCATGTGGACGGTCTCAAGGGCCTGACAGTCACGGACACCACGGGCGCGGGCGATATTTTCGGCGGCTGCGCGGTTTGGAGGCTGCTCCAAAGCGGCAAGGCTCCCGCAGCGCTGGATGAGGCGGAGCTGCGCGGCATCACGGAATTTGCCTGCCGCGTCGCCGGACGCTCCACCGAAAAAAGCGGCGGCATCTCCGCGATCACGGAGATGCCGGACGAGGCCTTTATGGGGTAATGGGCGCGGCTCAGTCGCCGACGCCGGCGTGAATCACCTTGCCAATGTTCCACAGATGCGCGACCTGCATGGCCGCCGCGAGGCGCTCCTCGGGCGTTTCGTAGGCGGCGTGGACGGTGTGCGAGCCGCAGTCAAGGCAGTCTACATAGACGCACCAGCCCTGTTCATCCTGTATGGCGCCGACGCCGCCGCAATGGGGACAGACGTCCAGATCAATTTCATAAATAGGATCCATCGTGATCCCTCCTTTTCTTTGCTGATGGCAGTATAGCACATCGCGATGGGAAGAACAACAGGAAATCCATGAGTTTTTCGCCGAAAAAGCCGCCCACTCGGGCGGCTTTTTTGCTTAATCCTGCGTTTTATCCTGTGCTTTTTCGAGATTCAGGATCTTCATGAACTCCTCGCCGGTGATGGTCTCCTTCTCGTAGAGGTACTTGGAGAGCTCATCGAGCTTGGAACGATGATCGTTGAGCAGCTTGACGGCCTTTTCATGCTCGCGCTTGACGAGCGCGACCACCAGCGCGTCGATCTTCGTCTGCGTTTCGGCGGAGCAGGCGAGCGACGCGTCGCCGCCGAGGTACTGGTTCGTGATCGTCTCGAGTGCGACCATGTCGAAATCCTCGCTCATGCCGTAGCGCGTGACCATCGCGCGGGCGAGCTTGGTCGCCTGCTCGATGTCGTTGGAAGCGCCCGTGGTGACGGAGCCAAAGCGGACCTCCTCGGCGGCGCGGCCGCCGGTGAGCGTCGCGATCTTGTTCTCCATTTCCTCGCGCGTCATCAGGTAATGGTTGCCCTCCTCGACTTGCATCGTGTAGCCTAGCGCGCCCGAGGTGCGGGGGATAATGGTAATCTTCTGCACAGGGGCGGAGTGGCTTTGCAGCGCCGCGACGAGCGCATGACCGGTCTCGTGATAGGCGACGATCCATTTTTCGTGGTCGGTGAGGATGGCGTTCTTCTTCTGATAGCCTGCGATGACGACCTCAATGCTCTCCTCCAGATCGGACTCGGTGGCGAACCGGCGGCCCGCGCGCACGGCGCGCAGCGCGGCTTCGTTGACGATGTTCGCAAGCTCCGCGCCGGAAGCGCCGGAGGCCATGCGCGCGATCTTGTTGAAGTCAACGTCTTCCGCGACCTTGATCTTCTTCGCGTGGACCTTCAAAATTTCCTCGCGGCCCTTGAGGTCGGGAAGCTCGACCGGCACGCGGCGGTCAAAGCGGCCCGGGCGCGTGAGCGCGGGATCGAGGGATTCGGGACGGTTGGTGGCGGCGAGGATGATGACGCCGTTGTTGCTCTCAAAGCCGTCCATTTCGGTCAAAAGCTGGTTGAGCGTCTGCTCGCGCTCGTCGTTGCCGCCGTACTGGCCGCCGCTGCGCTTCTGGCCGATGGCGTCGATCTCGTCGATGAAAACGATGCAGGGCGCCTTTTCCTTGGCCTGCTTGAACAGGTCGCGCACCTTGCTCGCGCCCATGCCGACGAACATCTCCACGAACTCCGAGCCGGAGATGGAGAAGAACGGAACGTTCGATTCGCCTGCGACCGCCTTGGCGAGCATGGTCTTGCCGGTTCCCGGAGGGCCGACGAGCAATATGCCCTTGGGCATGGACGCACCGATCTCCTGATACTTGCTGGGGTCGTGCAGATAGTTGACGACCTCCTGCAGGTTTTCCTTGGCCTCGTCCTCGCCCGCAACATCGGAGAAGTGGATGCCCTCGGTGGACTGGACGTAGACCTTGACGTTGCTGCTTCCGCCCATGCCGAACATCATCGAGTTGCCGCCGAGCTTGTCCGCCATCTTCTTGGACATATACTGCCCGAGGGCGATAAAGATCAGGATGGGGAGCACCCAGCCGAGAATGTCCACGAGCAGCGAGGTCTGCTCGATCTCCTCGCCCTTGAAGGAAACGCCCGCCTCCAAAAGCCGGGCGGAGAGGTCGTCGTCCGACACCATGGCGGTCTTGTAGATAACGGTCTCGTCCTTATCGGTAAAGAGAATGCGGTTGTCCTGTTCCTGAATTTCGACCTTGCCGACCTTGTCCTGCTCGACCATCTCGACAAAGGTGTTGTAGTCCACCTCCTTGATCTGGTGCTGCGCGAGCCACGGCATGGCAAAGAAATTGAAGAGAAATACCGCGAGCATGGCGACGGCGTAGTAGAAGATCAGAGGCTTTTTCGGGGTTTTGACTTCTTTCATAAGCGTCCCTCAATATAGAATGGGACGGCTGCGCGGAGGGGCGAGCCCGCCTCGTCACAGCCGTGGAAAGGATACGGAAATCATAGTGGAAAAGCCAGCTTTTGTCAAGCGAGGAGGGAGAAGATTTACATATAATTCAATCTTTCGGCACGGAGCGGCGCTATCTTCTAAATAGTATCACGCTCGCGTGTCTTTTTGTTGCAATTTCGGACGAATGTGATACAATAAAAATGAAAAATAATAAGCAGTCCAAACAAAAAGTTTGGGAAGGGAGACCCCGCTATGGCGACATTTACCGTGAACGGACAGACCGTGCAGGCGGAGAAAAATCAAAAGCTCATCCGCTTCCTGCGCGACGAGCTGCGCCTCACATCCGTCAAGGACGGATGCAGCGAGGGCGCCTGCGGCACCTGCCATGTGCTCATTGACGGCAAGCCCACCAAGGCCTGCATTCCCTCGACGGACAAGCTGGAGGGCAAGACCATCCTTACGGTGGAGGGCCTTTCCGACTGGGAGAAGGACGTATATACCTACGCCTTCGGCAAGGCCGGCGCCGTGCAGTGCGGCTTCTGCATCCCGGGCATGGTCATCTCCGCCAAGGGGCTGCTGGACGTGAATCCGGAGCCGACCCGCGAGGAGGCGGCCTTCGCCATCCGCAATAACATCTGCCGCTGCACCGGCTATGTGAAGATCATCGACGGCATCCTGCTGGCGGCGGAGATCCTCCGCAGCGGCAAGCTGCCGGAGGAGAAAAAGACAGGCTATGTCGTCGGTGAACGCGCTGTGCGCGTGGACGTGGCGGAAAAGGTGCAGGGCTACGGCAAGTATCCGGACGACCTGTATGTGGACGGTATGCTCTACGCCAGCGCCGTGCGCAGCAAATACCCCCGCGCGCGGGTGCTTGCCATCCATAAGGAAAAGGCGGAGGCCCTGCCCGGCGTGGTCGGCGTCTACACCGCGGAGGACATTCCGGGGGAGATCAAGGTCGGCCATCTGCAGCAGGACTGGGACGCGATGATTCCCGTCGGCAGGATCACCCACTACCTCGGCGACGCCATCTGCCTTGTGGCGGCGGAGACGAAGGAGGCTTTGGAGCAGGCAAAGGCGCTCGTCGAGATCGACTACGAGCCGCTCAAGCCGGTGTTCAGCCCGACCTATGCCTCCCAGCCCTTTGCGCCGCTCGTGCATGCGTCCGGCAACCTGCTGTGCGAAAAGCACGTCAGCCGCGGCAACGCCGATCAGGCCATCCGCGACGCGGACTATGTGCTGATGTATCATTACGAAACGCCGTACACGGAGCACGCCTTCCTCGAGCCGGAGTGCGCGGTCGCCTACCCCGACGAGGACGGGCTGACCATTCTCTCCACCGATCAGGGCGCTTACGACACGGCGCGGGAGGTCTCCCGTCTGCTGGGGCTTCCCAAGGAAAAGATCCATGTGACCAATATGCTCGTCGGCGGAGGCTTCGGCGGCAAGGAGGATATGACGGTGCAGCACCACGCGGCGCTCGTCGCCTATCTCACGGGCCGTCCGGTCAAGGTGAAGCTCAGCCGAAAGGAAAGTATGCTCGTCCACCCGAAGCGGCACCCGATGAAGGTGACCATCACCATGGGCTGCAATCGCGACGGACTCATTCAGGGCGTCAAGGCCGAGGTGGTCGCCGACACCGGCGCGTATGCCTCGCTCGGCGGCCCGGTGCTCGAGCGCGCCTGCACGCACGCGGCGGGCCCCTATCACTACGAAAATTTTGAGATCACCGGCAAGGCGTACTATACGAACAATCCGCCCGCGGGCGCGTTCCGCGGCTTCGGCGTGACGCAGACCTGCTACGCCATGGAAATGACGCTCACGAAGATGGCGCACGAGCTGGGCATCTCCCCGTGGGAGATCCGCTACCGCAACGCCATCCGCCCCGGGCAGACGCTGCCGAACGGGCAGATCGCGCCGCCGTCCACCGGTCTTGTGGAAACGCTCGAGGCGGTGAAGGACATCTGCGAGCAGAACAAGAACGTCGGCATCGCCTGCGCGATGAAAAACGCGGGCGTCGGCGTGGGCATCCCCGATACGGGCCGCTGCATCGTGGCGGTCAAGGACGGTAAGCTCCATATCCGCTCCGGCGCGTCCTGCATCGGACAGGGACTCGGCACGGTGCTGACGCAGATCGTCTGCACCATGCTGCACTGTGAGCGCGAGGATGTCGTCTACGAGGCCGCCAACACGGTGAACGCGCCGGACTCCGGCACGACCTCCGGCTCGCGCCAGACGCTCGTGACCGGCGAAGCCTGCCGGCGGGCCTGTCAGAAGCTGCTCGCGGCGGCGGGCGCCGATGTGAGGGTGTCCGATTATTCCGGAATCGCGCACCGGCAGGGCATGGAATCACTGCCCGGCGGCAACAGCAGCGGCACGGTCGGCACCGAGCTGCCTGAGGGGGCGAGCGTGGACTGGAGAGTGCTCGAGGGACAGGAGTTCTACGGCGAATACCTCGCCAAGACCGACCCGCTGGGCGCGCAGGACGTTGCCAATCCCGTCAGCCACGTCGCCTACGGCTACGCCACCCATGTGTGTGTGCTCAACGACGACGGAACGATCCGCGAGATCGACGCGGCGCACTTCGTCGGCAAGGCGATCAATCCGCTCTCCTGCGAGGGGCAGATCGAGGGCGGCGTCACCATGGCGCTCGGCTTCACGCTGACGGAGCACTATCCGCTCTACGACTGCATCCCCAGCGCAAGGTTCGGCACGCTGGGCCTGTTCCGCGCCGATCAGGTGCCGCCCATCCACAGCATTCTGGTGGAGAAGGAGGGGCAGGACATGGCCTTCGGCGCCATCGGCATCGGCGATCACGACCATTCCGACGGCCTCCTCGCCGTGGCGGGCGCGTACTTTCGCGCTCGACGGCGATGCGCACCAGCCTTCCGCTGATGAAAACGCTGCATGAGCGGCCCAAGATGCCGCGCTATTGGTGGAAGTCGTATGAAAATGTTCTGATCATCTACACCGGCGGGACCATCGGCATGACGCGCACGGAGAACGGCTACGCCCCCGCAGAGCGGACAGTTCCGCCGCGCGATGGAAGCCATTCCCTCGACCTGTAACGCCGAGCAGATGCCCCGTTGGGATATGCTTCGAAATGGACCCGCTGCTCGATTCCTCCAACATGACGGTGCATGAGTGGAACAAGATCGCGCAGCTTCGTTGCCGACCATTACGACGCCTACGACGGCTTTGCTTTGGTGCTCCACGGCACGGACACGATGGCCTATACCGCCTCCGCGCTTTCCTTTATGCTTGAGGGACTGGCAAAGCCGGTCATTCTCACCGGCTCGCAGAACCCCATGTGCGAGATCCGCAGCGCGCGACGGGCGCGCGACAATCTCATCACCCGCTGCTCATCGCGGGCGCGGAGGAGGTGCATGTGAGGTCTGCCTGTACTTCGGCGGGATTCCCTGCGCGGCAACCGCGCGACCAAGTTCTCCGCCGACGGCCGACCGCCTTCCTTTCACTCGGACTCGCCTGAGCCTCGCCGACGCAGGCATTACCATTCGTTGAACGAAAGCGCCCTCCTGCCAGCTTCAGAGCGCTTTGAAGCTGCAATTACTGGAGAATATTCCCATCGGGGGTGCTGAAGGTCTAGCAAATACGTAACTGAAACGAAGTACGCAG
>VOFJ01001289.1_pt1 | contig 15784 bp, 19 predicted proteins | sample 5384081 | NCBI WGS metagenome assembly VOFJ01 (sample SAMN12384729, study PRJNA508395) | human gut metagenome | isolation source: healthy gut I | host: Homo sapiens
TTTGCAGCCGACTATAACATCCCCCGTATTTTGCTGACACTTCAGGCTATCACAGGAACGAAGATTGAAGCAGGAAAAAAAACGTTGATTGTATTCGATGAGTTGCAGGAAGTGGAACGGGGATTGCATAGCTTGAAATATTTTCAGGAAAATGCGCCTGAATATCATGTGATGGCGGCTGGTTCCTTGTTGGGAATTACTTTGGGGAAAGGTCAGTCCTTTCCGGTGGGTAAGGTAAATGTAATGCGTCTATATCCGATGGATTTTGAAGAATTTCTGATGGCTGCCGGTGAAACTGATTTGTGCGATTTGTTGCATCAGCCCGATTGGGAAATTTTAAAGATTCTCAGTTTAAAATATATTGCTTTACTTCGCCAATACTATTATGTAGGTGGCATGCCTGAAGTGGTGGATTGTTTCTTTCAGCATCAAAACTTGCAGGAAGTACGTGACAAACAGACTGAAATCCTGGATGCTTATCGGCGGGACATCTCCAAGCATACGACACCTACTGAAAGTATACGTATCGGACAAGTGCTGCAATCCTTGCCTTCGCAGTTGGCCAAGGAGAACAAGAAATTCATCTATAATGTGTTGAAGAAAGGAACCAGAGCTACGGAATATGAACTCGCCATTCAGTGGCTGATGGATGCAGGTCTGGTACATAAAGTCAGCCGGATAAAAGAACTGCAGATGCCTGTCAAATTTTACGAAGATCTGGGTGCCTTCAAATTATTCCTGCTTGATTGCGGTCTTTTTAGGTTGTATGACCGAGGCGCCCGCCAGCCAAATGCTGGTAGGAGATAATGTATTCAAGGAGTTCAAGGGCGCTTTTACCGAACAGTTTGTCTTGCAGCAATTAGTGGCCCAAGGCTTTTCGCCCTATTATTGGAGCAGTGACAAAACACCTGCGGAGATTGACTTTGTGGTACAGACGGAGCATCGCGTGATACCGGTGGAAGTGAAAGCCGAAGAGAATGTACGTGCGCGTTCCATGTCGGAATATATTAAAAATCATCCCGATTATCAGTTGAAAGGACTGCGCATTTCCATGATGGGGTATCAAGATCAGGAATGGATGGAGAATATTCCGTTATTTGCCATTACGAAGTTCTTTGGATAAATGGCACTTTCATGGATATGAGATACACATATGAAGAACTTTGGAAGTCATGGGTGTATAAAAACAAAAAGTTCGCCAAATCCCTATTCTCGGATTTGGCGAACTCATTTTTTTAGGACTCAATCGAAAGGGCACTGAAAAGTTCTTATTTTTCAGTGCCCTCTCGAAGTGAGGATTATTTTTTCTGTCAACCGGTCCAAAGGACCGCCTTGCGCAGCCGGGGGCAAAAGGTGCCCTTTGCGGGTAAGAAATAGGAATACGACACTAGTGGCCACAGACAGGATCATCTATAATCAAAAGCCTCCATCCTGTTTCTTTCCAACAGCACGAGGATGTCCTTTTCCTTGTACAATAATTTGCCTCCCACTTTGTAATAAGGCAGTTTACCTGTTATCCTGTACTCGGCCAGTGTTCTCCGTGTCAGTTTCAGGTGTTCGGCCAGCTCGCTGTCGGTCATATAACGTTCGCCGTTCAGAACCGGCCGCATCTTTTCCGCCTGTGTGTCCAGTATTTCGGACAGGCCCTCAATATTCCGGAAAAAGCGTATGATTTCCGGGCTTTCCTTGGTCAGCATGGATTGGATCATATCATTCGATTTAGAGGTGTCACACGATGAATTTCCGCCTCCATAAAGCGGATGATATCCTGCCGTTTGTAATATACTTTACGGTCTATGTAACTGTGAGGGGATGGACCCGCTTCTCCGGAGTTGTAACATTTTTCTTGGCGAGACATCCATAAGCGTACATGCCTCCTGGTTGTCGATCCACTCATCCATGCCCCGCGTGCTTCCTCCGCATGTCTCATGTACTCTTCTGGCGATGGCTTCCAGGGCCTCGTTCATTTCCATGAATGTCTTGGCCTCGATACACACAAATTCCATAAGTCTTTCCTTTTTTCGATTTGATACGAAAGTATGGAGAGGGAGACTCATATCCAAAAAGGTGTCCGCAAATGTCATCAGATGTCATCAGATGTCATCAGATGTCAGATATACATTGGTTTATGATATTTTTAGCCTGTTCCCCGGAAAGATAAGGCATGGCGGTAGCGGATGGCCGGTAATATGTAAAGTTTACAATCCGTATTTTACAGTTTTACACTTTACCTGTTTACACCTGTTACATTCGAAAAGGAAGAAAAAATACAATTTATATCTAATTATCAATGTGTTATAATTCTGCTTAAAAAGACATAAAGGAGGTATGGCATACATTTTTCATAATAAAATGGTATATACTCTTACAGTGCGCACCGGGGGTATTTCAGTAGTAACCTTTAAAAAATACAGGAGATACATGCCATGATGTATATAGATAATGAAGTGCTCGAGAAAATGATAATGACCATAGTGGAAGGATTTGACCGCATAGAGAAGAAACTGGATAGGATGGGCCGTGTGAAGGAGTTCTTGAACGGTGACGAGCTTCTGGACAACTATGACATAGTCAGGCTGCTCAACGTGTCGCTTCGGATCGTGGCCCGCTACCGGGAAAAAGGACTGATCCGTTATTACCAGACGGATGAGAACGGCAAGAATTTCTACAGGAGTTCGGATATACAGGATTTTTTGCAGAAACGGGGAAAGAAAAAACTGAACGGGGCAATGTGGATATGCGGAAGTTATGCTAACTTTGTCTTATAAACGGTTGTTATGAAGACAAATACCAATTCAAAATATCTCATTGCGGTTCTGATTGACGGTGACAACGTGTCCTTTGAGAGGATGGAGGATATCATGGGCTTTGTTTCCCGTTATGGGGATGCCGTTATCAGACGGATATACGGTGACTGGACGAGGAAAGCTCTTTCCGGATGGAAGGAGACCGCCCGGGAATATGGGTTCAGGTTGGTGCAGGCCTCCTCCTACGCTTCAGGAAAGAACACTACGGATATCGCGTTGGTCATAGACGCCATGGACATTCTCCGTGACGGCCGGGTGGACTGTTTCTGTCTGGTCGCCAGTGACGGTGACTACAACCCGTTGGCGCAACGGATACGGGAGGCGGGATTGAAGGTACTGGGATATGGGGAGGGCAAGACTCCCGTATCGCTGATACGTTCCTGTTCCGTATTCCTGTATGCCGACCGTAAGGAAAACAAGACCTTGGAGAACACTCCGGATTTTTTTATCCGAAGGGATATGGAGTTTTTTGACAAGGCTTTCCAGCAGGCGGCTGACGGCAAGGAGGAGGTCTCCCTTTCCCTGATAGGCGGCTCGTTGAAGAAAATGATGCCCAAATTCAAGGTCAAGAGATACGGATGCAAGACATTGGGCAAGCTCTATGAAAGGTTGGAACGGTACGAGCTGGTCATGACGGAAAAGGGAGTGGCGAGTGCCGTACGGATGAAAGGTCGGGCCGTACGGCAGGAATGACCGGGAATAAATCCACGTCCGTTTATACCGGAATGGGATTTACCCGTAGCGTGTCAAGGTTGAGATAGGCCCCCCGGTAGAATGTCCTCCCTTCTCTGAACATGCGCCAGAGGATGTCGCAACCGATTTGTGCCAGCATGGAGTTGATGAACAGATCCTGCTTGCGCAACGCCTCCGTGAGTGAGCAACTCGGGCCTGAGTCCTCCTCCCGGATGGTGGAGTAGCTGACCTCCTCGGTGATGACATTCATCCTGGGCATGGGAAGGTATTCGCTGGATGCGGGCTGGCTTATTTTGCTCCGGATATTGCCTACCAGGACTTGCCCGGTGGTTTGGGCGTTCCCGAAATCCATCCAGTATATCGGCGCTTTCTCATCGTTATTTTTATATTCCCTGTATTTCTTCAGGAACCGCCACAGATCGAGCCGGGAACGGGTGTTGTCCGTACAGGTGATGATGATGTTCGCCAGCGGGACGCTTTTATCCCCTTCTTTGGTTATGATCGGATAGCGGCATTCCCTGGCCTCCCACGCGTAACCGAAAAAACTGTTGACGCGGGTGACAAGCGCCGTCGCCTTGTTCAACCCCAGTTCCGTCTCGCTGAACAGCTGGCGGCCGATGTTTGCTTCCGTGACAGTGTCGGGGTCGAAAGCCGTCAGGTGCAGCCCCGGATGTCCCAGAGCCTGTAATGCCACGCTCATGCGTGCCAGGTTGGTTATTACCTGCGAGCCGGTTCCACCCGCCCCGGCTACCAGGACGGTTACGGAGTGATAGGGACTGAGCAGGTACTTGTCTGTGAAATGGATCTTTCTCATGGCAGGATGTCTTTCAATCGTTTGTTGATCGGTTGGAGTTCGTCGTTGTCGAACGGCTGTTCACGCATCCGCTCAGTAACCAGGACCAGATTGTTTCTTGTCGGGTTCTTCCCTCCTCCAAGATGGGAAAATTCACTGAGCCAGAAACGTTTCTCCCAATATTCCAACAGGGTGTGAAAATCCAGGCTCTCCGGTTTCTCCAGTGTGGAGTTTCCCAGGCATACGTTTCCACCGGTCACGTTGAAAAAAGGGGCCAGATAGAGCGGTGTCCTCCCGTCCGGTTTTTTCCCCTTGTAGGCGAAGATGTCCATCCTTTCATTTTTAATGATATAAATGACTCCCGGCACGTGGAACATTCCATCCCCGATGTTCAGGTCGTTCTTGAAAAACATCCGCCGTTTTCCCGGCGGATTATACCACACATAGCTTTCATGCCCCCTGCGGGTATCGCACCACAGCATGTTGGGTGGCAGCCACCCGTGCGGGATACGCCGGTTCCCGTCCGAATAGGATTCCACCAGGGAGTCCATGAATTCATATGTAACCGGAATGCCGGCTTCCATTCTTCCCTTTTTGTTGATAGGGCGTAGTTCCAGGTAGTGACTTCCGCTTGCGTAGTGACCTTCCTGGTACTCATAGGCGATCAGCGCCGCTTTGGGCACCATTATCTCTTGCAGTTGCTTGGTAAGTTCGTTCATATCCTGTATTTTTTTTGTTTTCGTTTCTTTATTTATTGGGAAACGGGCACTTTAAAATGCCAGTTTATGCATTGCGTGAATCGTTCCATCCATCCGGACAGTCTCTCCGGATAGTCGTCCATCCGGAACAGTCTGTCCGTCTCAGGTGTCAGGTACATGCTTGTGACCGGGGTGATGGCATACGTCTCCCGGTAGTCCGAGTTGAAATAGCATTCCATGTTCTCCGTAAGGGTGTCATTGTTGGAATATGCCAGCATGATCTGACAGTCCAGGTCGATCGGGGGGAAATCCGGTGATCTTTCATACGCCCAATCGTAACCGTATTGCATGATGCACGGATTTCCTGGGGTAATCAGTCCCATCCCTTCCCGTATCAGTTCCAAAAGCTCCCGTTCCTCCTTCACTGCCGCCCGGTATTTCCGGACCTTTTCTTCCAGATCGGTACAGAACGGTTTCCCTTCCATTCGTTTAAGTGTTTTTGCGATTTTCCCGGATTGGTAGGATTCCGCCAGGCGTTTGTATTTACGGATTGTCTGAGGGGAAGCCTCGGGATCGCGGTTCTTCCAGTCATCCAGTTCCTCCACCGCCAGCTCATAATACCATGTTTCCGTGACGGCGTTCAACCCGTGGTAACGTACGAACTGCCGTATGAATTCCCGGACGATACGCCGTAACGGTACAGGAAGGTTCTCCGTGAAATCGACGGGTAGCCAGAACAGGGTATGGTCCGGCCAGTCATGGAACCTGTACAGGCAGAAATGGAGCCTCCCGGCCCTTTCCTCCAGATTGACATGTTCCGGCAAGGTCTCGTCCAGGGCCTTGTATAAGGCGGTGATGTTGATGCGGGGACCGCTCCCTTTCCTCGCGCGGAAAGGGAGCCTGACATTCATGAGATCGGCATATCGCAGGGCGGACCGGTATAGATAGTCAAAGTTTTCGGACGTGGTCAGGTTGACGCATGCCCCTCCCGTTTCGTCCTCCACCAGATAGTCCGCCGCGATGGGGAGGAATCTGCCTGTCAAAAAAGCGTTACGCTCCCCGGTGGCGGCAGTCTTCTTTTTTCCCGGCCCATCGTACCCCGTCCGATGTACGAGAGGTCGGCGGCCCTGATGATCAATACGACCAGTCCCGCCATTTGTGATTCTGATAGCGTTTTGCATGTATCCTCCTTTTTTTTGATGGAAATTCTCTTTGCCATATATCTACCCTTTTGTTCCGATGGTCGTCTTGAACCGGTAGACCACGCTGTCATCCTCGCATTCCGGACCGTGTACGCTCGCCGTGGTCAGTTCCGGATAGGTCATGGAATAGAAATCCATCACCTCGTTCGGGGACAGGCTGTTGTCCGGATCGGCCAGCTCTATTTCCGACGAGCCTTTCCTGATTTTGAAAACTCTCTGCAATCCTTTAATTTCTAGTGCCATAATTGTATTTTTATAGGGTTTAACAACATATCATTTCCATTTGTGCCTCGTCTTTCATGCGGTATTCCTCCGGGAAGTCGAGATATTCCGCGTAAGGGTCCTCACGCAGGAGCTCCCTGTCATGCTCGTCGTCCTTGTCGAAGCCGTACTGTCCCATGTCCTGCGCTCGTGCCCCGTATTCGCTTTCCCCTTTGTTATCGGGAACGGTTTGCGTGGAAGCCGTTTGCGGTTGCGAAGGGACGGGTTGCAGCCATTGACCGTCGTATACCTGTGATTGCGGCATCTGTACCGGCTGGTGGAATTGTATGGTCTGCGGTCGGTTCACGGGCTGCTGACAGCCGGCCGGTGTACCATCCGCTCCTGGTCGTGAAGCCGCCTGTCCGTGTGGAACCTGTTGTGGTCGCGTGCCTTGTACCGACCGCGGAATCTGGTGGGGAGATTGGCGGGACGGTTGTTCGGGCGCGAACATCCGTATCTGTTCCCCTCCCTGATATCGGGGGGCATGACCGGGTACCGGTTGCGGCGCCACCGGTTGGATAACCTGCGCGGGCTGTGGTTCCGGCATTACCGGTTCCGCTCCGAAGAGACTGCCCTCGGACGCTTTTTTCTGTACCTCCGCTATCTTCACGTCAATCTCCTTCTGCTTGTCCGGCATGGCCAGCCGTTTTGCCTGTCTGAGCCAGGTCAACGCCTCGGAATAGCGTTTGCCGCCTGTGGCGTCCTCCGCCTTTTTAAGCAGCTTTTCCATCTTCTCCCGTTTCTCGCGTACCTCTTTTGATTCCTTCTCAGCTACGGACTTGGCCGCCTTGCTTTGTGATACGGCCTGTTCCGCTTGTTTCTCGAATGTTTCCAGGTTGGTAAGGATGCCCTGCGCCTTCTGTACGGGCGCGGCGATCGCTCCCAGGAATTCCATGTCCAGCTCTTCCGGGGTACCGTTCAATACCAGCGGGACGATTTGTTCCCCGGCCTCGTCTTTCAGTCCCGCACGCCGGGGCATGACGGCCACGGTCAGTTTGTCATTCACTTGTCTGATGTTGATACTCAGGTCTGTGCCTGCCGTAATCATTCGGTTGATCGTTTGAAAAAACATAATGGTAAAATATTTGTAAGTTATACATAAGTTTCTTGGAAAAACTCTTTCAGGAGTCTCTGCCTGTCGGGATTGGACGCGATATCCTTTAATGGCTCCAGGTAGTGGCCTATTGTTTTCGGTTCGTCCAATATGCAGGGGAACCGTTTTTTGACAGGTTTTATGCGCTTTGTGACGGGCCATGCGACCGGCATGACCGGGGCTGAGGGGGTGGATGTCGCGGTTCTCATGTTTTTTGTATTTTAGGAGTTATGCAAGCATGCCCATGACGGACAGGATAAGGATGACTTTTATCACAAGGAGGAATGCCCTGAAGAGGAATCCTATGATTGTTCCCGATAAAAGGAACAGGACGATCAGGTATACGGGAATGATTCCCTTGCTGTAGAGCAGGCATATTCCCGTAAGCAGGACCAGTGAGACCACTCGCTTGCAGATGTTTTCGATGAGTCGCAGTTTCATATCTTTAAATTTTTAAGAATGAATAATCCCATCGGGATATGTTTTCCCGATTTTATAGGCCTCCGGCCCTTGGATTGCCTTTTTGCGCAAGGCTTGGCAAAAGAAAATACCGCAGCGTAGCGAGGATGATTTTCTTTTGACCAACCAAGCCCCCAAAGGGGGCCGCCTTGCGGCAAAAACGAGGCAATCCAAGACCTTTGCCGGTTAAAAGCGGAAAAACTATCCAATCTCCCTTGAAAAAAGGAGTACGGCATTGAAAGCCTGTACTCCCTGCTCTTTTGAGAATCGTCCCGTGCCGGTGGCGTAATATCCTACGGGTTGTTTTTAGCCTGATAGATCCGGAATATCTCACCGGTCACCTCCTTCACCTGTTCCAGTACCCCTCCCAGGAACTCCTCTTGCGTGAGTTTTCCCTGTTCTATCCGTGCCACTTCCGCTTCCCATCCGGAAGTGAGGGAGGTGTCGGCCACTTTCATCCCACGTACCGTTTCATAGAAGAAAAGCCCTTTTGGGGTGGGGATGACATATTTGCCTGAATAGCGGATATATTTACGCTCCAGCAGTGTGCGGATGATATTGGTACGCGTGGAGACGGTCCCTAATCCGCTCCGGTCCATATAGCCGACCAGCTCCTCATCCGTATAGGGGGATACCGGAAGTGTTCTCTTGCGGACGATATTGCATCCGCTTACCGGTACCGGCTCTCCCGGGGAGAAATCCGGTAGTGCGGAACAGGGCATACCCCCCCTTGCGATAAGATGTTCCCGCCCGAAGATGCTGAGCCACCCCTTTTTCAGGACGCGGTACGTTTGGACGCTGAACTTCCGTGCGGCACATACTACGTCGATGGTCGTATATTCCACCCGGCAGGATGGCATGAAGGCTTCGAGTGTCCTGCCGAGAATGAGCGTATAGACCAGTTGTTCCTCCTTGTTCAATGTTCCGGGGGGCATGCCGGTGACAATGATCGCGTGGTGATCTGTCGTCTCCTGTGCGCTGATGTCGCTTGGCGGCGCGGCAAAGTCCGTCATTTTGGCGTATTGGCGGAATTCCTTGCGGGAAAGAATCTTTTCCATGACAGCGGGCAACGTGTCATATACGTCCCTTGTCAGCAGGCGGCTGGCGGTACGCGGATAGGAGATCAGTTTCTTTTCGTACAGGCCTTGGGTGATATCCTGTACCTGTATGGCTGTTAGGTTGTGGTAACGGTTCGCGTCCTTCTGAAGTTCGGTCAGGTTGTAGGGAGCCGGTGCCCGGATGTCCTCGCTCTCGCGGCTGACCGTCGCGATACGTGCGTTCCGTACCGCCTTGCAGTCACCGTACAGTTCTGACGCGTACCGGTACTCCTGAAAATCTTCCGTGTGGCGCAGTTTTATGATTTGTCGGTCCTTGCAGAGACTGACGAATACCGGCCAGCTGTCGGCTGGCAGGAAATTCTCCCTCTCCCGGTACCGTCTGCATATCTCCGCCAATACGGGGGTCTGTACCCTGCCCAGCGAATTGTTCCCGAAGCCTACCGCCTTGCAGATGGCATAGCTTGAATTGACCCCCAGGAGCCAGTCCGCCCGGTTACGGCTGTCCGCCGCCAGGAACAGGTTGTCGAACCGGTCACATGGAAGGAGGTTCGCCATGCCTTCCGTGATGGCCTCGTCCGTCAGAGACGAGATCCAGAGGCGGAAACAGGGTTGTTTGCACTCCAGAAAGCCGTAAAGATGACGGAACAGCATCTCTCCTTCCCGGGAAGCGTCGGTTGCCGCGATGATGGTGTCACACGCGTTGAGTACCTTGGCTATTATCTTCAATTGGAGGAGCGCGTTGATGTCGGGATTCCATCCGGTATCCGTCTTCACGTGCCTTACTGTCAGGAAGGAAGGCGGCAGCAGGGGAAAGTCTTTCCATTCCACACGGGCTGTCCCTGAATCCTTCGGCATTGCAAGGGAAAGCATGTTGCCATATGTCCATGTCACCATGTAGCCGTTCCCGGTCATATAGCCGTTCTCTTTTCTGTCGGCTCCCAACACTCTTGCTATCTCTCTGCCCACGTTGGGCCTGTCAGTCACTATTGCGATCATATTCTTCTTTTTTGATGTCCCGTACCGGATTGGGCGGTACGGGGGATAGGTTAAACTTGTTTTATTTTTTTGTTATTTCTTTGAAGGTTCCTCCTGGCGGAGGCCGTTGATTTCCATGATTGGCTTGTTGTTGTCACCGGGTACCAGTTTGAGTGTGGCGTCCATGGTCAGGCTGATAACCGGGGTACAAAGTCTCAACGGGATGATTTCCGACTCCTTGCCTTGCAACAACAGGTCGAGGCTGCCGTCCGCTTCCAGTTGTTCCTTGCCGATACCCACGGCTTTCAGAGCGGTCCAGTCAATATCTTTTATATTATAAATATAAGGGATGTTCCGATTCGTATTCATACGGTTTGGGGATTTGATGTTTGTAAAACTGATTTTGTCTCTCTCCGATCGGGGTTATACCGCTTGTTTTGCCCCTTTCTTTTGTTCCTGCTGCTGGCCTTGGGCGGTATCCGCCTGTGCCGCCTGACGGGAAGTGTCCCTGCGGATATCCGGATTCTCCTGGAAATACTGCAACTGTCCGGAATAAGGGTTTACTTTCAGGTAGGAGCTGAACGTTTGCCCGTTGTTTTTCAACCCTTCGACAAGGAGGGTCTTCCCGTCCTGGAGGTTCGCCTTTTCCTGCGCCGTGAACACATGGCCGTAAACTTCCGCCGGGATACGTGGTGCCTGCTGCTCGTTGAATCCATCCGGCGTGCGTGAGTACATCGTCCTGCCGGTATTCATGTCCAGCTTCACAAACGCGGAGAATTCCTCTCCCTTACGGTTGATCATGTTTTCCAGATAGACGGCCTGCCCCTTGCGCAGGACCTCCTTGTCCTCGGCTGTCAGCTGCACGTTGCAGATTTCCTTTGGAATATAGATTTCTCCGGTTTCCGGATTATGACGGGTGTAATTCGGCCGTCCCGTCGTCTGGTCTATCGTGACAAACGCGGAGAAAGCTCCGTCCCTGTTCTTGAACTTCATGTCCTCAACCAGGATGGTATGTCCCTCGCTGAGCATCTTTATCTGGGTAGGCGAGAGCGGCACGCCCCCGATGGACTTCTCGTTGAATACCTGTTCTTCGGGAAGATGAACTCCAGCCCCCTGCGCTCGGCACTGTATTGAAGCGTGGCGTCAAACTCCTTCCCCGCCTTGGAGGTCATCCCCTCCACCTTGACGGGTTGTCCCTCCTTCAGCAGTCTGATCTCCTCGTCCGTAAGTCTTACCCCGCTCACTTCCTGCGGGATGTAGACATGTTCCTGCCGGACAGCGACCAGCTCGTTGGTGTTTCTTGTCGATGGAGATCAGGCAGGGGGTGTACTCGCTGCCACGCAGGTTGAGTTCCACCGCACGTCCCATGTTACCGGTCTCACGCAGGTTCTTCTTGTCTTCCTCGCTAAAGTTAAACCCGAAATAAGGGCGTTCCAGTTGCGGCTCCTTGCGTATACCGTGAACGGCCAGCCCCACCTGCCCGTTCTCTTGCGGTATGAGCGAGAGCCTCGCGTCCAGTTTGGCTGTCAGCACGCCGGGAATGTTAAGTGTCAGCGGCACCAACTTGTTGGTCTTGTAACCTCTCAGCATGGAGTCAAGAAGTCCTTGCTGTTCGAGTGTCGCCTTTGAGATACCGATCTTGTCCAATCCCTCCCAGTCGATCATGTTCTCATTGTAACGATAGCGCGGGCCTTGCGGCTCTTGTGGCACCTGCTGTGCCTGCGGTTGCTGTTGTTGCTGTGATGCTTGTTGTACCTCACTCTGTTGCAGGGGTTCCTGCGGTTGCGTTTCTTTTTTTGCCATGGCTGTCTCTTGTTTGTTCATGTTTTGTTCCTCTTGTTCTCTCTCGGACGGATCTCGTAGCGTTTGAGGAACTCCTTCACCGCGTCCGTCTTTTTCCCTTCCGCCAGGTCCTGGATCGCCTGCTTGTTCACCTTGTAGTCGTGGAAGGTCATGCGAAGCAGGCGGAAATGGGTAGGTTCCTTGAACTGGCTCCAGAAATTCTTGATGAAGTTTTCGAGTATGCTCGAGTTCTTGTCGAATTTCAGGAATGAGTTTTCATTCTTCTCGTCCGCTGGAACCGTCTTGACCTTCCCGTCCTTGTCGATCTCGCTGACCACTTGTACACCGGCTTTCGGATCGCTCTTGTTATGAATCATCATCAGCTCGGTGATCTGTTCCACCAAAGGGGCATCGTTCATGACCTTCGGTTTCCGGGGTCGTCTAGGCTTCTCGTTCGGGCTCTTTTCTTGTGCCATACCTTTTCTTTTTGGGGTTAATAAATTGCTTTGACACTTCAAAAATATGGGCTAAATCCGAATAAAACACTGATTTTCAAAAAGGTGTCATCAGGTGTCATCAGATGTCATCAAATGTCTGAAAGACTGGTTTTCCGTGAGAGAAACATGCCGTGAAAACAAGGATATGGTATGCAGGGGAAGGGCGAAGAAGCCGGCACGGGCGCAAAGGGAGGATTATGCAGAGCAGAGGGAGCTGAAGTCCCTGTCTTCTCATGGGGCGGCGTTTTTTTCATAAGACATTGCAGGTCTGCCCATATATCCCGTACTTCCTGCCGAATTTATTAGGGATATAAAGGAGGCCCTCCTTTTTTCATCAATGACACGGTCATGCGTTGCGTCGGTCGCAGTGAGTCCCTATAATCTTTCCCGAAATCAAAAACCATTGTCCGGGCGTTTGTTTCCATGTGTATTTTCCGCGACTTGTCGCAAGGAAAATACTCATGGAAAGCGAAGCCGGAACGCCCGTGACAATACGGTTTTGATTTATCTTTGATTATAGGGAACTCGCTGGTATCCGTCTGTTTTTCACGAATTTCCCAGAAAACATATACAGTCTTGTTGTTTATACGAAAAAAATATTTCTAGACTTGTCCCACGGAAAAAATGTCGCTTTTTATTTTCGGACTTTGATTCTTTACGAGGCTATTCGGACTGTCTTTCAAGAAGATTTACAGAGTTTGGCATCGGCAGCAAGTGATATTCGGTGTTCCAAGTGGAGAAGCGGAATCTAGGACTAAATATTTTCTTCCTTCAACAATATAGCCCACGGGTTGTATCTATGTACCTATTATTCATCATAAAACAGACTATATATGGCTACCATTAAATTAAAATTCCGTCCATCGACGGTACAGGGTAAGGCTGGCACACTCTGTTACCAGCTTTGCCACCGTCAGGAGAACAGGCAGATTACCACCGACATGAGGATATTTCCCGAGTGGTGGAATGAGACGAAACGTGAACTTGTCACTGTCCCCGGCAATGAGAGAGTCCTGACCGCCTACCGGAAACGGGCGGAAAAGGAGATGCGTGACATCCGTGAGATTATCCGTGAGCTGGACTGTAGCGGAGAAACATACACCTTGTCGGAAATACTCAACCGCTATCGCTCCCTGCCTTCCGAGTCCGGTTTCCTGTACTACATGAAAAAAGAGATGGAAACGCTTTGGGAGAACGGCCAATACGGTACCTCTCGTAATTACCGGCGTGCACTGAACAGTTTTTCCACTTTCCTGGATGGTAACGACATTCCTTTTTCATCGTTAGATTCCGCCCTGGCGTGTCGGTATGAGTCATGGTTGTGGCAACAAAGGGTAGCGAGAAACAGCAGCTCGTTCTATATGCGGATTCTGCGTGCCGTTTATAACAAGGCCGTAAAGCAAGGTATTGCGGTGCAGACCTTTCCGTTTCGTGAGGTTTATACAGGAGTGGCTCGCACATCGAAGCGTGCCGTGGATGAGGAAACCATCCTGAAACTTCAAAGAATTGACCTCTCGGATTCACCGGCTTTGGCACTTTCCAAAGACATGTTCGTGTTCAGCTATTGTGCCCGTGGCATGGCGTTTGTGGACATGGCATATTTGAAAAAAAAGAGAATGTGGACAGCGTGCGAATTACCCTATTGTCGCCATAAGACAGGCCAATACATAACATTACATATCGAACCGTGTATGGCGGTGATATTGGAACGGTATGGGCGGACTTGTCCGGAAAGTCCATATCTTTTTCCCCATCCTTACCGATGAACAGCCGGAGCTGGCTTACCGTCAATATCAGACGGGGTTGAACTACCATAACCGAAAATTGAAACGGTTGGGTAAATTGCTTGGCGAACCATCACCTTTGTCCTCATATACGCCTCGTCACAGCTGGGCTACCGCCGCACGCAACCACGACGTACCGATTGCCGTCATCAGTGCGGGGATGGGACACAGTAGCGAAAGGACTACGCTTATTTACTTGGATTCTTTAGACAATGCTGTGATAGATAATGCGAACGAGAAGATTTTGAAGGATTTGAACGATACCGTCTCTATGTAAGAGAGGGTAAAAATATACTGCAAAGATAATCATTCTCAGCAAAAAAGAAAAAAAGAACGGCCATTTTAATTCCCTTATTTTACCCCACCCATTTATAATTTACTGATTATCAATACATTAAATAGATATTTAAAATAAATCGAAATAACATTGCAATAAGGATGTAAAATGAAAGGAGACCGTTTATTTTCCCTTCCGAATGTATTTTTGAGTTGAAAATTGAGCATACCGAGTAAAAATGGATTCTTACATTAACATACGCAATTGATTATCAATGGTAAAAATATTCGTACCGTTTCTTACATAGAAACGGTACGAATACGGGGTTACGGTATCCGCTCACTGTAGTCAGGAGCGGCCCGCATTCCGGAAGTCCTATGAAGGAAAAAAAAAAAAAAACCGGATTAACCTTGATTGCTGTATCTTCCTTATTTGAAAAAGCAGAAGGTGCAGGAATGGAAATTATATCCTTTTATCAACCCGGTAACATTACTTTTCGTTGAACATAGACACACACACACACGAACATTGGTTCGCCCTAAAAAGTATTTTATAACAAAGTTTTTCGAGATTGAGGATATATTGAAAAAAAGACAAGATCGAGACTTACATTCCTTGTGAGGAAACCTTGATGGAACGTAACGGCATAAAGAAGAAACTCCGTCGTCCGGTCATTAATTCGCTTATGTTCTTCCGTTCAACCGTTTGTCGTGCTTTGGAGGTGCAGCGACAATTCACGAATAAGGTGATCTTATATACAAGGCAGGAGGGATTGAAAAAGACTTCCCTTGCCATTCTGATCGGGAAATGAACATTTTCATGCTGGTCACCTCGTCCGGCGAGCAGGGAATGGAATATTTCGGGGAGGACAATTCCAAGTTTCACCAGGGAGAACGTGTACGGGTCATTGACGGAAAGTTCAAGGGAGCGGAAGGGGTTATCTGCCGGATTAGGAAGAATCGCCGTTTGGTGGTCACCGTCCAAGGCGTATGCGCCGTGGCTACTTCCTATATTCCACAAGCCTTTCTACAACGGATAGGGCAAGATTAAGAAAATCATCAAAAGAATCATATAGTGGACATTCTTCATTTTATCGAATTTGCCTTTATAGTCATAGTCGGCTGGACATTGAGTGCGATGGTCCTGCCTCGCATTTCGTTGGTCTCTTTCCGACGTCGCCTGTTCGACTCAGTAGACGAACGTAAGTTGCATACTGCCCATATACCAAGGTTAGGCGGTATCGCCTTTTTCCCCTTGTATCACAGTTACGGTTTTTCGCTTTGCCATTATCGGTTACAACCTTTGGCAGGGCTATAACATACTCGACATGGACTTGACGAACCGTCTGCTTTTCCATGCTCTGTTGTCTGTTCATACTTTATCTTATAGGTATGATGGATGACCT
>VOFJ01001472.1_pt1 | contig 15774 bp, 25 predicted proteins | sample 5384081 | NCBI WGS metagenome assembly VOFJ01 (sample SAMN12384729, study PRJNA508395) | human gut metagenome | isolation source: healthy gut I | host: Homo sapiens
AAATTATTGGAAAGCAGTTCTCAAGCAGGAGTTATATTATCCCTGATTGGAGGTTCGCGAGTGGTCTCGGTAGTAGAAAGGTCTTCTTCCGGAAGTTTTGATGAAGTGATAGGCGCAGTAGAAACTCGATGATTTTGGCCTTGTTTTTAGGAATTGCACTTGGAATTGTGGCAGTTGCGTTGCTTGTTAACTTTATTATGACGATTTTGATTTGGAATCCTCTGGAGGTGGGATGTAAAAAGCTGTTTATTCAATGTGAATACGGAACAGCGGAGACGAGATGTATCTGGTCGGTGATCAAGGAGGAGAGATATAATAGAAGAAATAAGCCGAAGCCTTGGCAAGTTCCTCAGATTTGGGCTTGGAATCATATATATCATGGTGCTGGTGCCAGGAACGGTGGTACTGGCAGGAACTCTGACTAATCGTGGAAGTGATAAGGTGACCAGAGAAAAACAGGGGCAGCCCTAAGGCTGCCCGGAAGGATTGATATAGTTATTTACGAAACGAATAGGACTTCAACGCTTTTTTGAATTTCATCCATTTTCATGCCTCGTTTTAACATCGTGTTTATCCTCATCTGCTCCTTATATCTGGGATCATCCATAGTAGGATGGCCAAAACCACCGGCAATATTTTCTAATTCTTCTTCAGATAATTCGTTTGTAATGTTCTGTTTGATTTCGCTCATAATAGTTCTCCTTTCCTGTAAGAATTCGAATGCTTCCTATCTGTTTATAAACATCAGAAGAGAATTTGTCACATTATATGAAGAAAAATTATTATTATCAGGATATAAAAAGGAAAATCAAAGAATCGTGTTGATTCGCAGACAGCAAAAGAGCTCCGCTTCCGAAAAGGAAATTGACTTCAGTAGCAGCTATGATATCAGCTCTTCGTCCGATCATGGATCTTGCAGAACCGATACTGAAAGCAAAGCCGGAAGTATGTGAAGAGAGAGTCATCTTGACAACTGAACTACTATACACCCGTACCCAGTAACGGGAAAGATACATAAATAGCCAAAAAAGTACGTATACTATCTTCTATGTAGAAAGTAAACTTTTTATACAGGAGGACAGACATGGACAACAGCACAAAGAAACTATTAGAAGAATGCAGTGTCGGATGCAAGATGGGAATTGAGAGCATGGAGCAGGTACAGCATCATGTGACAGACTCCGAAATCGCAGCAACGATTGAAAAAAAAATCCTGTTCAAAACATAAGGAACTGGAAGAGGAAATTTCCAAAATACTTCTTCGCGCAGGCCAGCCGGAGAAAGAACCGGGTGTTATAGTATCTACATTTTCGTGGATGACGACAGGTGTAAAAATGATGACCGGAGAAGATGAGAATAAACAGGCGGTTAAGATCATCATGAATGGCTGCAACATGGGAACCCAGTCTATCACAGAAGCCATGCACCAATGCAAAGATGCGTCGTCGAAAGTATTTCCATTGCAAAGAAGCTTATTGGAATGGAAGAGAATCTGCGGGATGATATGCAGAAATATCTGTAGGAATATTTGTAAAATGAAATGCTGTCAGTTATGGAATAAGTTTGTAACTGATGGCATTTTTATTTATAAATTGTTTAACTTTTTTCAGAATAATCTTTAGATAATAAGCGGGAATCCTCGGCAATTCAATTACCGAGCCTGCAAATAAAAAGTCAATAGCAAATTGATGATTTCAGGCAAAAAAATTTTTTGCAAGATTTTGAACATTAAAAATAAGACCACCGATATTCGCTGGTCTAAAATAAAGGTATTGACGAGATATTTATTCTGGGAGTGAAGACAGATATTCTTTCACTCGACCATAGTAGATGCGAAGAAACTTGTTCGCACCGGCTGTCATGTAGACGTAATAAGGCTTTCCTTGTGCTCGTTTCTTATCCATAAACAAGTAGACAGGATCATCCTGTGGCTTTGTTTTGATGAGAACATCCATGACTTGAAACAGAGTTTTACGAAGAGTACTGGAACCGCGCTTGGAAGCAGGAACGCTTTTCTGCTCATATGAACCGGATTCATTTACGCCGGGATCAACGCCTGCAAAGGCTGTAATGGCTCCTTTGTGGGTAAATCGGGAGACATCACCAATCTCTGCCATAAGCTGTGGACCAAGCGATTTACCTACACCTTTCATAGCCATGACAACAGGGTATTCCGGCAGTTTAGAAGCAGCCTCATTCATCATGGTACGAAGCTGTTCCACAGTCTGTGAAGCCGTATTTAATTGTTCTACAGCCTGTTTTATGATTAACTCTGTCAGATCGTCTTTTGGAAGTATAGAAACAAGCTCCTTAGATGCTTCATAGATTTCATCAGCTTTTTGAACGGCTGAAGTTGTACTTCCTGCGTTTACACCACTTTTGATAGTGGTCGATAAAGGCGTTTAGAGAGAGTTTACGAACACAATCCACATGCCAGTAGGTGGCTGAAAAGTCAACCCATTTTTGACTTCCATCCTCACGGGCAGGGCTGTCAAAATAAGTGTTAGCTCCCGGATAAGTTTGGTCAAGGATGCTGATTAGATTATTTTTCATGGCAGTCTTGTGTTTCATGTAAAAATCGAACTGGCGGTTCATGGTTTTCAGTTGATTACGAATTTCATCCATGAGACTATACTGTCTGAGTTCCGTCCAACTGTCAAGAGTATAGCGTGCAATTTTTACTGCATCCGCTTTATCGGACTTTACTTTGCGGAGAGAGTTGTCTCCAAAATCTTTGATGAGTTTGGGATTTATGGCAGATACAAAAAGGTCAGCTTTCGAAAGTTCACGGACAAGAGGTTCGTAATAACGACCGGTGTGTTCCATGACAATACGAGATTCGCCATCAATGGATTGGATCTGCTCAATGAGAGAGCGAATCCCACTGACTGTGTGTTTGACTTCAAATGGTTTTGAAATGATCTCACCATAAGGACGAAGGATAGCAACCATGCTTTTTTCCTTTGGAAACATCAATACCTACTGCATTCATATTCATAAATTTGTCACTCCTTAAAATCAGATTATGCAATGGATAAAGACCAGTTTTACTCATTGCCTATTCCATCTACTGTGGTGTGACACGAACGTACCGAAGGCAGTTCAACCTGCATAAAACGAGCGCTGCAAATGAGGAGCTGGTTATCAGTCTCGGTAACGGACGCGAAGTCCAAGATGAATAAGACGATATACCGATTGCTCCATACATTTTAACAGCTTAAGCAACAAGATGGATAATTCCTTACTGGCTGTAAGGGATATTAACCATAAATATATTGTAGTAGATGAAAGCGATTCCATGGCATAGGACAGTGCGGCAATTCTGCTTGTCAGTTTCCTGGAAAAAAGGATTACAATAAAAAATAGTCAGCGGCAGAGAAATAATTACAGTGATCAACAGTGTTTTGATCAGTACCTGTGTATTGCTTTTTGATATAGTTTTCCGATTTCCGTAATATGCAGCCAACCGTTATCCAGAGTGCGGCAGTTATAGTAGATGTCATTGTCTTTAAAGAAGGAATTGGTATTTTCCAGAAACATCTGTTTTATTGAATCTGAAATCCAGGTCTGATTACGGAAGAATCACTGTGAGCTGCAATTTGTCCCTGTGGTGTCAGAATGTAACTGGAAATTGCGGTATCAGAAGCAGAAGTCTGAAGATACCGGGAAAATTCATCGCAGTCAAGTGCAATACAATAAGCATATTCGAGAACATTGCTGGATTTGTCCTGAAGAGCACGAAAACACAGCAGTGTATTTGCGCTTCTTTGGAAGCAGATATAACTCTGGGTAAAGGTGGTATTTTTCTTTAACAGCCACAGGGAAGAAGAACCTATGGAATGTAATTCAGATTCGCTGATTCCATAATTGAAAAGTTTATCTGTGGAAAAAGAAATATATACCCTCATCAGCTCCGGTTTGTTCCGGTTTTAAAAAAAAACATATATATGAAAGAAATCAAATGTAGATTTATATAATGAAATATTGCTTCTCATGGATGTTAATGCCTGCATGGTGCCAACCTGATCTGGGGAAGAGTGTTCAAAAGCGTACATCTGATACTGGATGGTGTCAGCAACGTTTTCGGTCTGGTTCAGACGGCTGTTTAGCTGAAAAATAAGCTGTTCATCAGACATCAATGCAGAGTTTGTGATTCGGTCTCTGGCAAGATTATAGGAAACATGGTAACTGACCAGTGCAACAAGTGTCAGAGGAAGCAGGGTTGCAACCAGAAAGGCAATCAGGAGTTTTGCCTGAAATGAGGAAAATCTGGAAGGAATCCATTTATGATAATTTATTTTTTCAAGTTGAGTTTCATTACACATAATACTCCTTATATGAATAGGTTTGATTTTATCAGGTATCTTTTTTTGAAGATTGCCATATTATACAGCAATTCTGTAAAGATGCAACACAGTGTTCATCTGCTATCTGTATTATAAAAAATCAGAATGAAAAAACAATAGAACGAAAAAATAATATAAATCAATCAAAAGAAATTGTATTTAGTAAAAAGAGTGTTTTTGTTATTCTTTAATTACCAAATAACACAGAACAGTTGATGCGAGAGAACTGTTCGGAAAAAGGAGAGAATATGAGGAAAAAAGTGTTAAGTGCAGTTTTAGCTGCAACAATGGTGGCAGGAATGATGGGGAATGTTGTAAGTGTATCAGCAGAGGAGAAATATGATCTTATTTTTATACAGCGTTAACACTACTGACCCGGATTTTGATGACTGGCTTGCAAATGTAGAGGAGGCAACGGGTTTAAATATCAATGTTATTGCAGTCCGACAGATACAGACACACGTCAGCAGAAGATTACAACGATTCTTTCTACAGGAGATTCTTCCGTAGACATTGTCGAAATCAACGATGAAATGAGTGCTGCATTCAAGAATTCCGGATGGCTGGAAGGTCTGAATGACACGGTTATGACAGATGATATCATTGATCAGTTTGCGCAGGGGTATATTCAGGATATGATCACAGATAAGGATGGAAATATTGTAGGAGTTCCGGGATATACAGGATATCTTGCATTTTGGGTAAATCAGGAAATTATGGATGAGGTGGGAATCGAATCCATTGATACAAAAAGAAGATTTCATGAAATACATGGAAGCAGTTTCAAAAGATGGACGTTTCGGATACGGCGGTTCCTGGGAAAAAGACATATGCATCTAATGAAATTGCACAGTTTGTAAATATGTTTGGCGGTGACTACTGACTGGACAAAAAGAAGAAAAAATAAAGAAGCAATTCAGTTCCTTCATGATCTGGTTGCCAACAAAGAAACACCTGTTGATCAGATCGCAGATAAATATGATCAGATGAATCCAAAAAATCAATGATGGCAAATACGGATGCTGGTTTATGTGGGGCTTAGGTACGGATTATGCAAAGGCAGATATGCTGGGAGCTGACAAGATCCACATGGCAATGGTACCTGATTTTCAGCGGCAATGGAGAGCGAGCAATCTTTACAGATTCCTGAACCATGTGCTGAACAGTGCATCCAAAAAAACAAAGATGCAGCCATTAAATTCCTGCAGTATATGGCAGATGAAGGTGGAATGGAAGCATCCTATAAAGCATTTGACAGATATCCTGCAAGAAAAGATGTTGCAGAAAAGTTGTTCCGGATACTGATCCTGTAAAAAAGAAATGTACAGCCAGTATGCAGAAGAGTGCAACGTACAGGGACGTCCGCTGGTAGCACAGACAATGGAGTTCATCAGTGATATGGGAACTATCTTCCAGTCCTGCATGAAAGATGAGATCACAGTAGATGAGTTCTGTAAAAAAAGCACAGGAAGTCGTTGATACATATCAAAAAACGGTATTCGTTTAAAGTCTTTTTGAAATACTGACACATAAAAACTGACATAATAATGAAGGTATAAAGCAGAAAAATCTGCTTTTATACCTGTGCTTAAAGATATGAAGGAGGGAGAGTACCTGTGACAATCAGTAAAAAAATCAATGAAATGGATTCCGTGGCTGTTGGTGTTACCTGTGGTTATTATTCGTGGATTTACGACTTTGTATCCGATTTTAATGACAGTTAGAAATAGTTTTTTGATATTAAAATTCTGTCCGGAATTAATGAATTCTGTGGAATTCAGAATTACCTGAAAATTTTTTTCAGATCCCAAAGTGCTTACATCTATACGTTTTACAGTGATTTTTGTAGTAGTATCAATGATATTCCATGTAATATTAGGCGTGTCTTGCTCTGATATTAAATATGAAATTTAAGGGACGTCGTTTTCTTCGTACGATTGTACTGATTCCCTGGGCAATGCCGGCAGTTGTTGTAGGGTATGGCTGCAAAATGGGCATTTAATAATGATTATGGTCTGATCAATGACTTTATCAGATTGTTTGTCCATGGATACCAGAATAGCTGGCTGATCAATACAGGATCTGCAAGAGCTGCTGTAATTGCCGTGGATCTGTGGAAAGATCTTCCGTTCTTTGCGATTCTTGTATTATCCGGTCTGCAGTTTATTTCGGGTGATATCTATGAAGCCGCAAAAAGTAGACGGCTGCAAATGGAATCCAGTGTTTCTTCAGAATTACATTAATCCGTTGATACTGAAAAAATGTACTGACTTTATCTATTCCATTTACTTTATGGAGACTGACAACCTTTGATATTGTCATATTCTATGACTTCAGGTGGTCCTGGAGAAGATACGGCACTGATCGCATACAGAATCACGACAGAGGCGTTTACAAATCTGAATGTCGGTTATGCATCTGCACTGGCAATGTTACTGTTTGTTGTAATGGCAGTATTCAGCTGGCTGAATATACGTGTTATGAACAAGATTGATAACTAAAAGGAGGAAATACCATAAAAAAAAGATTCAAGAAAATATAACATATATCATGGTGTAATGGCAGGTGGAAGATGGGTACTGTTTGCAATTGTCTCATTTATTATCCTGTTTCCGGTATACTGGATTTTTATTTCCTCTATTACACCTTCCGGAGAATTATTCAAAACACCGATTGATTATCTGCCGGATCATCCGACACTGGAAAGCTATAAGTTTCTGATCGAGAACGTAGGACTTTTTATCAAAAGTGGGAAATACAGTATTGATCGTAGGTCTTACACTGGTTATCAGTACTGTACTCTGTGCAATGGCTGCATACGGATTCTCACGTTTCACTACAAAAGGAATCAATATTGCTTTTGCATTTATTATTGCAACTATGTTAATTCCTGAGGTTGTTACAGCAAGACCATTATATGAGTTCATGCAGAAAGTAAAATTATATGATACATATCCCGGACTGATTTTGCTTTTTATATCAGTACTGTTATCCCATTTATCGGTTCTGATTCTGAGAAACTTTGTGGGGGAAATCCCTATTTCACTGGAAGAGGCAGCAGCGATTGACGGTGCAACTTTTTCACAGAGACTTTTTTACAATCGTATTGCCTTCTTATGAAACCTGCAATCGCAACTGTATGTATTATCAACTTTATTACCTGCCTGAATAACTTCTTCACACCGTTGTTTTATTCAAATGGTATTCAGGTTCTTTCCGTTTCCATTGTACAGCTTCACTGCGTGACAACATGTATGGAGTTCCGTGGGATCTGGTAAGTGCAATGGGATGGATTATTCTTTTACCTATGATTATTATTTTTGTTGCAGTCTTTGAAAAGCAGATCATGGATGGTATAATGGCAGGAGGAGTAAAAGCCTGATTATCTGAATGCTAAGAATATTGAGGAAAACATTATGTATCAGTCATTTAAAGGTGGACTTGGTGGAATTGCTCTGTCAAAACATGGAAGAAGCCGTGCAATCAATGCAGAGAATCCACACGGAGAAAAAAGGTAAAGGCGGAATGGCAGCGAGCCATCTGGGACCGTCCAGAAAAGGAAGTCCCTGCCTGAGAGATATTGAGCCGGGTGCAACTGTAACCCTTGCAGAGATGGAAGGTCCGGGAGAAATCAATCATATTTGGATTACAGTGGATAACAAGACAACAGATGCAGATTGTTTTGTATTGAGAGATCTGGTCATCCGTATGTACTGGGATGATGAGGAAACACCATCTGTGGAAAGTCCTCTCGGAGATTTCTTTTGCTGTGGTTTTGGAAGAGAGTGTATTGTAAATTCTGTCCCAATGGCAGTGGTGCCAAGCAGAGGATTTAACTGTTACTTCCCGATGCCGTTTAAGAAAAAAAGCAAAAATTACTCTGAAAATCAGCATGCAAATAAAATTCCGGCATTTTTCTATCAGGTAGATTACTGTCTGTATGATGAGCTTCCGGATGATATTACTTATTTCCATGCACAGTGGAGGCGAGAGCGACTGACAGAGAAGCAGAAAGATTATACAATCCTTGACGGAGTAAAAGGAAAAGGTCATTATGTAGGAACTTATATTGCACTTACCACTGGAACGTTACTGGTGGGGCGAAGGTGAAATTTGAAATTCTATATTGACGGTGATGATGAATATCCCACAATCTGCGGAACCGGAACAGAAGATTATTTTGAGGCTCCTGGAGTTTTTGCAAAGCAGGTGGACGGAAAGACTGTGGAACAAAATTATAATACACCATATCTGGGCTACCCATACTATTCTGCCATCATGATGAGCTGATCCATAATTTCTATCATAATGATGACTGTCCGCCGATGAGAGGTTTTTCTATCGCTGGCATATTCAGGGATCCGATTTGTTTTGATGAGGATCTGCGTGACCATTCAGCAGATTGGAGTAGGTTACAGAGGATTATTTGAACGTCAGGATGATGTGGCAAGCGTGGCTTACTGGTATCAGACACACCCATTACGCACCGTTTGCACCATTGATGTCAAAAGAGGACAGATGGCCAAGATAAAAAACAGAGGTGAAATGCTTGAAAAAAGTGTTGTAATTTTCATAACTGCAGTATGTTTTTTTTTTATTACAGGATGTGGAGATACGGGGAGCTTATCTAAGCTCCCTCATCGTCGTTTCACGAAGACAAACAAAAGCTGACAATCATGCATATTGATGCAGATAATAAAAAGATTTTGTGATTTTATCGAGGAAACAGAAAAAACTTGATATGGAAATCACTGTGGAAAAAATGTCCGTCCAATGCGGATAATCGGCAGGCAAAAATATATCACGATCCTGGCTTCGGGGACAAAAAAAAAAAATATTGATTTGATTTCCGTGAATGATGAGATGATTTCTGAGTTTAAGCATAAGGGATATCTGGAACCACTGGCAAAAAAAAAAAAAACGTTATGACAGAAGAAGTAAGAGACAGCTTTCCGCAGAAGTATCTGGAAAGCATTTGTGAAGAGAATGGACATATATATTCTGTCCCTTTTCAGATGGATATTATGATGTTCTGGGTAAATCAGGAGTTGTTGAAACAGGCAGGACTCGATGAGATAAAGAATACCGGTGATTTTGATATTCTGCAGAAGAGTTTGAAAAACCGGATCAGTACGCTTATGGAGATGCATGGGAAAATACACATGTTTATAACAGTCTTTCGCAATTTGTGAATTTCTGGGGTGGCGATTATTTCGACTGGACTGATCCGAAAACCAAAGATGCAGCCAGATATATGAAAAGTATGTTGGATGAGAAAAATACATCGCCTGCACAGTTTGTAGATCAGTATGAACAGATGGAAGAGAAATTTATCAGGGGAAAATATGGATGTGTTTTTATGTATACGAGTGCTCTGGGTACATTTCTTGATGCTGATGTATATGGGAAAAATAAAATACATATGGCACCGCTTCCCGTGCTTCATAAAAAAAAGCCACTAATATTGCAACCTGGCAGTATGGTTTGAACAATGCTTCAGAAAATAAAGATGCAGCTGTCAGATTTCTTCAGTATGCAGCCGGTTATGAAGGCAGTACTGAATATGCAAAAATAATGAAAAGTTATCCTGCCAGAGTGGATGTGATCGAAAATGAGGATATTGATCTGGAAGGAATAGATATGATACGGAAATATCTCCGGGAATATACATTGAATGCACGTCCGTTATGTGAAAATTCCATGGGTGCTGTCTCAGATATGGGAAAACTGTTTCAGGGATATGTTCTTGGGCAATGTGAAGAGGACAGTTTCTTTGAGCAGGCACAAAATTGTATAAATACTTACTATTAAAAAGGCATCTTCGGATGTCCTTTTTAGTTGCGGATTTTTGATGCCGGATTTATAATAACAATAACAATGACAACAGGAGGCAGCTTCATGCAGAATCAACAACCATCAACTTTAAAGGAAATACGTGTCCATGGTACGCAGGACTTTCCCTGTGCGTTCTATCAGACAGGAACAAGGATAAAAGGGAATATGGTGAAACACCACTGGCATGAAGAAGTAGAACTGCTTTTTATTTTTCGGGTGGAGAGTTCTGTCTGGAAGTAAATATGGAACGTTTCAACATTTCAGAGGAATGTTTTTATTTTTATTAATCCCGGGGAACTTCACAGTATTTCTGTTGAAAAAAAACGGCGGCTGTGTGGAAAATGCGGTGGTTTTTCATATGGATATGCTAAGTTCGGTCCCATGCTTTTGGATCAGATTCAGACGAATCTGATCCAGCCGGTACAAAATGGCAGTATCCAGTTTCCCGAGATGTCTGCGAAAGAATGAACCGGCATTTGAACCGGTAAGAAAATCTTATGAAGAAATCCGTAATGTATTTGGCGGAGATTCTTTTCGGGAGAATTATTATGACGGCGAGGCGGTTACGGATGATATCACCCGACAGTTGTTTATCAAATCAACGCTGCTTCGGATTTTGGCAGTTCTGTCTGCGAATAATCTGTTTGAGGTAACGGAGAAGAATCATGACCACAGAATTGAGACGATCAAGACAACACTGACTTACATACAGGAGAACTATAAAGAGAAAAATTTATATACGTGACCTTGCAGGACTGATCGGGATGAATGAGCAATATTTCTGCAGATTTTTCAAGAAGGTGATCGGGCGTTCGCCTATGGAATATGTGAATGAGTACAGGATAAAAAAGGCTATTCATTATCTGAAAGAGTCTGACCTTACAGTTACGGAAATCTGTCTGGAATGCGGATATAATAATCTGGGAAATTTTCCTGAGAGAGTTCAGGAAAATATACGTCAACAACACCGTTGCAGTACCGCAGACATTCATTAAAAGAAACACAGTAAATAAGAATATCGGTAATATAAAAAGTCAAAATTTTGTATTTTTTATCAAAAAAAAAGATAAGACAGAAGCCTTGGATTCTGATATAATTACCGTAAATGAAAAAGAGACCTTAGGCGCTAAAGGTAAAAGGTATAATACTGGGGAAAAAAAGCAGACAAAGCGCCGGTTAATAAAAAACACAGGAGGATTTTTACAATGGTAAAGAAATGGTGGAATGAAAAGGTTGCTTATCAGATTTACCCCGAAGAGTTTTTATGATACCAATGGGAGATGGAATTGGAGATCTGAGAGGTGTTATTGAGAAGCTTGACTATCTGAAAGAGCTGGGAGTTGATATTATCTGGCTTTCCCCTGTTACCGTTCTCCGTTAGCTGATCAGGGATATGATATTTCTGACTATTATGATATTGATCCTCGCTTCGGAACCATGGCAGATATGGATGAACTGATTGCTGAGGCTAAGAAGAGAGATATGTATATTCTGATGGATTTTGTTGTAAACCATTGTTCTGATGAACACAAATGGTTTAAAAAAGCATGTGAGGATCCGGATGGTAAATATGGTAATTTCTTCTATCTGCGTGACAAGAAAGAAGGAGAACTTCCAACTAACTGGCGTTCTTATTTCGGTGGACCTGTATGGGAAGATCTTCCAGGAACAAATAAACAGTATCTGCATGTTTTTCCATAAGAAACAGCCCGATCTGAACTGGGAGAACCCGGAAGTAAGGGAAGAAGTTTATAAGAATATCAACTGGTGGCTGGATAAAGGTCTTGGTGGATTCCGTATTGATGCGATTATCAATATCAAGAAAGCCACTTCCGATGCATGACTATGAGCCGGATCGTGAAGATGGTCTTTGCAGTATCAGGAAGATGCTGAAAGAAGCAAAGGGAATCGGCGACTTCCTTGGCGAGATGAGAGACCGCACCTTTAAGAAATACGATGCATTCTCTGTCGGTGAAGTTTTCGATGAGAAGGATGAAGAGATTCCGGATTTCATCGGCGATAATGGATATTTCTCCAGTATGTTTGACTTCGAAGAGACCATCTGGGGGGCATCTGACAAGGGATGGTATGACTGCAAACAGATTACTCCGGATGCCTACAAGAAATGTTGCTTTTACAACACAGAGAAAAATTGGCGATATCGGATTTGTTTCCAATATTATTGAAAATCATGACGAGCCTCGTGGTGTCAGCAGATATATCCCGGAAGGTGACTGCTGTGACGCAAGTAAGAAAATGCTTGGCGGTCTGAACTTTTATGCTTCGCGGACTTCCGTTTATCTACCAGGGACAGGAACTTGGTGGCGGAGAATGTGAAGTTTGAATCTATCGATCAGGTAGATGATATTTCCAGTCTGGATGAGTACAAGGTAGCTTTGGAAGCAGGATGTACAGTGAGGAAGCACTGAAAGCTGTTTCCAGATTCAGCCGCGATAATGCCAGAACACCGATGCAGTGGACAGATGGTGAGAATGCAGGATTTACGACAGGTAAACCATGGCTGAAGGTCAATGCGAATTATACAAAGATCAATGCAGAGAGCCAGATGAATGATCCGAATCTGTGAGAAGTTTCTATAAGAAACTTATCGCACTGCGTAAGGATCCGGAATACAAAGAGACTGTTGTTTACGGAGAACTGGAACCTGTATGGGGAAGATGTACATAATCTGATGGCATACTATCGTAAAGGGATAAGACTCTTCTTGAAGTTGGTAATTACCAGTGAAAGAGCCACAGACCATTGAACTTGCAGGAGGAGAGTGTAAGAAGGTTCTGATCAATAACTATGACAATGTAGCTATGGATGGAAATAAGATTGAACTGCAGGGTTATCAGTTCCTTGTTATTGAGATGTAGCAGAAGAAAAAAAGAAACGGAAATCCAGGTATGAGTACTTGGATTTTCGTTCTTTTTTGTATCTATGAATTATAGCAAATCTTCTATAGAAATCCTTGTAAAATAATGCATATTGCTCCGGCTCATTAGAGCGTGAAATCCTGGTGATGATATCCCCTGAGTGCCTTAGGTAAAGCTGAACTGTCATCGGAGGAATCATCTTCAGGGGGATTCAGAAGCTTTACGCTGTCGTAACTACAAGTCTGACCGAAGAGAAAGGTTCGTTGTTTTTGATTCCAGCCATCAATCATTTTGAACAGATATTCTGCGGCAATGGTTCCGCGCTGGAAGATATCCTGATGAATAGTGGTGAGTGAAGGACAAGCAAGCTGCGCATACAGATTATCATCAAATCCGGTGATGGAGAGATCTTCCGGAAAGCGGATCCCTTTGGCTTTGAGATATTTCATCAGGGTAACTGCGTAATAATCGGAACAGCACATAAAGGCAGTGAACTTGTGTGCGACTGCATAAATCTCCTCCATACTTCCCTGACGTTCATATTTGGAAGGGCGGATCACAATCAGATTATCCAGATCAATATCCAGTCCGTATTCCTGAAGTGCCCGCTGATGTCCGGTGTATCGGATATAGTCTACACCTTCCATATTGTCGGCAAGAAAGGCAATTTTTCTGTGACCGCAGTTAAGAAGATATTTTGTCATCAGGTATCCACCCTCTTCATCGTCAAGACCGATGTTAACGTATCTGGCAATATTTTTGGAGTGTAACTGTCGATAAGGACAGCAGGCTTTTTGTATTTGCTTCTGATTTTGAGATAATCGTCATGGAGCATACCGATGAGGATCAGTCCTTCGGTGTTCCAGCTCACCACATTGCGCACGATTTCGTCAATATCTTCAGAAGTATAAAGCATCATATAATATCCACGTTCACGAATAGCAGCTTCCAGAGATCCAAGTAATTCGCCATGAAATGGATCTGTGAAGATATTGTCGTATTTATCTTTTTTCCTTTTTAATACAATTCCGATAAGTCTGGAATGGTTCTGTGCGAGATTTTTGCATTCATATTTGGGACGTAATCATATTCGTCCAGAAGTTTTGAACTTTCTCAGCAGTTTTTCTGAGAAACTTCGCTGGTTTTTCCATTAATGACATTTTGACACTGTGGTGGTACTGATTCCAAGCATCTCTGCCATTTCTTTAATTGTTATCATGTGAGATTCACCTCAATACAAAATATATAAATATATTATCACATTGGGACATGAAAATGCAAGTGTTGCAAAAAAGTTTGAATAAAAAAAAAAGAAATTGTAACTGTTGCTCATAAGTCGTTTGGAAGAGAGCGATAATAATTAAAAAATGCAAAAATATAAGGCTGTCGTCAAAAAATATCTGACAACAGCCCTGCACGGAATATTATTTCTGGATTACGATTGCTTCGTAAGGTCTGAGAGTGATTTTATGGTTTACTTTTTGCATCAATGTAATTGGAGATAAGAACTTTTCCGTTTGTAAATTCTTCAGGAAGCTCTACTTCACGTGTATTCTCGCTGAAATTGCAGTATACGATCAGTTTTTCATCGCCAAGTGTACGGATATAAGCGTAGATATCCTTGTCATCATCAAGGATCAGATCATAGGTACCGTATACGATCAGTTCACTTTCATGGCGGAGCTTGATCAGTTTCTGATAATATTTGAATACGGAATCTTCGCGGTTAATCTGATCTTTGGCATTGATCTTAGTGTAGTTCGGGTTTACCATAATCCAGGGGTTAGCTGTGGAGAAACCTGCGTAAGCACTGTCGTCCCACTGCATAGGGGTTCTTGCATTGTCACGTCCCTTATAACCGATTGCTGCCATCATGTCCTCTTCTTCGGTCATCTTACCCTGTTCGGTTAATTCGTGGAAAGCATTGATACTTTCAAGGTCGCGGAAGTTGTCAAGAGTGGTAAACGGGCAGTTTGTCATACCCAGTTCCTCACCCTGATATACATAAGGTGTACCCTGCATCATATGGATACATGTTGCAAGCATTTTTGCAGAGATTTTCTCTGTATTCGTCACTGTCATTGCCGAAACAGGGAAACGCTTCTTGGCTGGTCATGATTTTCCCAGTAGAGACTGTTCCATGCAATATCCTGAAGACCTTTCTGCCAGCGTGTAAGAATTTTTTTCAGGTTGCGCAGATCCATCTTTCTGGTTGTCCATTTGCCGGCTTTTTCATCACTGTCAACATCCACATGCTCAAACTGGAATACCATATTCAGCTCTTTTTTCATCGCTTCTTGCATATTTCTTTTTGCCTCTTCCAGAGTAACACCTGAGCATTCGCCTACAGTGATCGTGTCAGCATTATTCAGTGCTTTCTGACGCATTTCCTGAAGGTATTCATGTACATGAGGACCATTTGCGGATACATGAAGGTTGCATAGCCGTTAATTCCAGGTTCTTTGTCCAGGAAGCCCCGGCTCTTTGGAGATGAGACTGATAACGTCCATACGGAATCTGTCAACCCCCTTTTTCAGCCACCAGTTCATCATATCGAAAACATCCTGACGTACAGCTGGATTGTCCCAGTTCAGATCAGGCTGTTTTCGGGAGAACAGGTGCAGGAAATACATATCTGTTGTCTTGTCGTAATTCCCATGCAGGACTTGAGAAGCAGGAACCCCGAAGAAGTCGGAAGGCTTCCGTCTTCTTTG
>VOFJ01000460.1_pt1 | contig 15759 bp, 25 predicted proteins | sample 5384081 | NCBI WGS metagenome assembly VOFJ01 (sample SAMN12384729, study PRJNA508395) | human gut metagenome | isolation source: healthy gut I | host: Homo sapiens
GAACAACAGATTTTTGGAAACCAGTCAACGGTTAATTTGGTAATAAAGAAACAGCAGATAATATTACAGTCTTTTTAAAGTATCAAGTGAAAATTTATTTCAAAAATGACCAATATAGTGTCAATTCTTCAATAGGAGTTGCAACATCAAGATGCAAAAAAGCAGTATTATCGACTACGGCAGAAGCAGGGAATAATGTGTTTACATTGAATATGGCAGTGGAATAGAAAACACAAGTGTAAAGTATGAAGTGGAAACGGCACTTAATGATAACTTAAAAGTGGCATCATCCATTGAAATTGAAAAATCCAATAACACAGATATGCCGGAATGGGAAGCGGTAGATATACCGGTAGAAGAAGCGACTTATTCTTATGAATCATCATATAATGAGTCGTGGATGCCTGATTGGGAAATGGTTAACGAATTTATGGAGGGTGTGACTGTGGTACTTAGAGCTGTGGGAGAAGCACTTTATATGCGTAGTTTTGGTAATGATGATTGATGCTTGCGCTTATATAGAGAAGTGGAGAAAATAAAATGAAAAAAAGGAAAAGTATAACAGGAATTATAGTAGTGGCATTATTTATCATAGGGATTATAGCTGCACTGATAGTATATAAAAAGGTGCAGACAATGCCGGAGAAATTACAGATAGAAGAAGAACCGGAGACAGTAATATTAAGTGCAGATGAGAATCCGTTCGGAATAGAGATAAAAAAGATAAATGAAGACTATGATTTGACAAGAAATTATTATAAAAATTATGACAATACAGGATTACAAAAAGTATATCATTCCAGTTATTTTTACAGATAAAAAGGACGTATATTGCTGAGATGAGAGAATCCGGATATTGCCAATATGGATATGAAAGCAAAGAAGAGGGACTGGTTGCAGAGATAACAGAACAGCAGCGAAAAAATTGGCTGGAGTTAACAGAAAAGGATATAAAAAAGAGTAATAGAACAAAATAAGGATGAAGAATTATATCCATTTTAAAATTAGTGATGATTACAAAATACTTTATCTGGATGTATCAAAAGAAATATTAAACAGTCAAAGTACCTTTACGGCAAAGATGAGCTCACTTATGACTTTGACATATGATTCAGAAATATATCATGTATTGAATGGAACCAAAAACTGGTCATTACAGATTATTGTAACTGATATGGAAACCGGAAAGGAACTGGAAAATATAAAGTTCCCAGAGGAAGATTATAACTTATCTATTGAAACCTGGGACAACCTGTAGATACAGAAGGGAGCACAGAAGATGAAGATATGGGAAGAAAAAGCAGAGATTCAATTACCGGAGGGCTTTGAAGAAGCTACTGTAGGGGGAAAAGAGAAAAACATATGGAATGGGGAAAAAAACTGCCGGATAAGATGTACATAGTAAGAGACAAGCATGTTATCATCAGCACATTTTCACAGGAGTTAAAGGAGCAGAAAGAAAGCAATATAGAACTCGTAAAAAGCTTTAAATTACCTCTATACCAGAACCGTTCCGGGATATAAGAATATAGGCACTTATAGAAAGAATATAGATGGACAGGAAATATATGTAATTCAGTATACATCATATGCACAGGAAGATGATATTTATACGATTTTAGCAATTTGGAGAACAGAAGAGAAGATACATTTATTGAGTGGTGTTTGCAGATATGAAGAGATACCACAGTGGCATCCTGTTTTTTAGAAGTGTAATAGAAGGCATAAAAGTTGGATAGAGAGGGGGAAAGGAAGATGCAAATGACGAAATCACAGTGTAGTAATGAGATTGTACGGAATCAGACATTAATCGCACAATATGAGAGTGAGATACGTGGATATCAGCAACAAATAAGTGAATTACAGGAAACAAAAACAAAGCTGGGAGTGTTGCAGGCGAGGTTGTCTGACAGCAAGACAGCGAGCAATACAAAATTGGCGGAAACAGAGTCGCTGAACAAAATTAACAGTAAGATAGTAGCCGGCTTTTATGCCCCGGAATGTCGATATATTCACCGGGCAGCAATATCAGAATGTATATGGTGGTCTGGATAATGCAAAAGTGCGGGTTGATGTGGAAATATCAAATATAGCAAATAAAATAGTGGAATGCCAGAATAAGATTGCAACTTGCAGTAATAACATTCAGGAGATGAACAATAATATAGCAAGACTGGATGCAGAAGAGGCAGCGAGGGCAGAAGCAGCAAGAGCTGCCAGCACAAACACAGCAAAAGGAACGACAACAAAGGGAACAACAACGAAAAAGTGATATAGAGGATACAGAGGAGAAGCAGAATGGCAGGAATAGAATTAAAAAATTGATGATGATTATATAAATGGAATGGCAAGTCTTTTTTGAAACCCGCAGTCAGGATTTACAGGAAGGCGTGGACAGCTATTTGACGATATTATCAACAATCAGAGAAGAGGCAATTCAGGAGGGTGATACAGCGGACGCATTAGATGCTTTTATTGAATACGCTTCCAGTTTTAAAAGGAATCATAAGTGAACTTGGAAAAACAGCGAAAGATACCTGCAATAATTTTCTGGCAGAAATAGATGAGAAGGATCAGTATTTATTTTAAGGGGGATTTATCATGGCAACAACAGTAACGAATACAGAAGCACTAGGAAATAAAATCAGTGAATTACAGACTTTGCATGATACATGGGCAGATAAGACCTATACGGCAGTAGATATTGGAGAGTGTGGAGGCAGTACGATTATACAGATAGAAGAAATGGGAAATATGTTTCAGCGGATGCAGGATGCATATGTGACATTACTGGCACAGACAATTTCTTATATGACGAATCGAAAAGAATCATTAGATACCAAAGAAAGCAATGCAGCAGCAACAGTAAGTGAATAAGCGTGCATGGGGGAAAAGAAGAAATGTTAAGAGATTTTTCAGATGAAGCGAAGCAGAAGCTATTACAATATGTAAAAGATGTAACATCAACAACGACCTGGGATACGATAACCGATTTTTTTGGAGATATTGGATTAACGGTACAGGGATGGTTTGGAAAACTTGACATTCAAAATTATGTGAATGATGTAGATGCATATCATAAGAAAATATTAGATAAAAATGATACGACAACACAGCAGATAGAGACTATTTTCACGGATGTACAGGCAGTTGATACAAAATATATCAGTGTAGTAAGTCAGCAGATTTCCTGTGGCAACAATATCATAAAATTGATAAATGATCTTTTGCGGATACGATAAATCAAATGGCGGAAATATGGATATGAGCAGGATGAAAGGTGTCTTAGAGGCAGACGTAGAGGATATTCGAAATTCCAAAGCAACGGTAGAGAAGACCATAGAGGAAAAGATGCTTGGAACGGATGCAGAAGGCTGTATGAACAGTGAAAGATCCGGTTAATTTAAGCACAGGAAATTTCATTTATGAACATGAAGATTTAAAGATAGGCGGAGAGATACCGCTTTCTTTTCATCGCTATTATAATTCAAAAAGACAGCCGGAGGGGAGTTCTGGGAAATTGCTTTTTACATAATTACCAGATTTCATTGGAAAAAAAAAAAACGGAACTGTCGGAGTGCGTCTTGCGGATGGGCAGATAAATTACTATGATAAAAATGAGCAGGGAGAGTATGTTGGAAGAAATACTGCATTGGAATTTCTGAAAGAAACAGAAGAGGGATATATCCTTATACATCCGGGGCAGGAGAGAATATCTTTTGACCGGGAAGGAAAGATGCTTCGAAAAGAAAATATGAACGGAAGGGGCATTTTTTTTCCTACCTTGAGGATGGAAAGCTGGAAAAAGCAGAAGCAGACAATGGCAGCAGTCTGACATATAATTATAATAAAGAGGAACAGCTTGAAAAAAGTAACTGACCACACCGGAAGAACAGTTTTGCTGCAGTATCAGGGGAAAGAACTGAAAAAAAGTGATAACGGCATCAGGGGCAGAGTATGCATATCGCTATGGAGAGAACGGAAGAATTACTGAGGTGGAAAATGCCCGTCAGGTTACATCTGTTAAGAATATCTATGACAGAAGATTTAGAATCATTCATCAGGAATTCCCGGATGGTGGAACAATGACTTTTGCCTATGATGATAAAAATCGTCGTGTGACATTGACAGAACGAAATGGAAGCAAAATTATCCATGTGCATGATGATCGTTACCGGAACATAGAGACAATTTATGAAGATGGTACAAAAGAGAAATATCTTTATAATGATAAAAACCAGTGTATCAGTAAAAAACTGACCGGTTAGGAAGAACCACCAGGATGGCATATGATAACCGTGGCAATCTTACCCAGACAGTAGATGCCATGAAGCACAGAGTGAATTATACTTATGATGCAGACTGTCATTTGCTTAGTGTAAGTATCAATGGAAAAAGAACGTCTGAAAAATCATTATGATGCAAAAGGAAATCTGACAGGGACGGAAAACCTGTATGGAAACAGAGTTGTAGTCAAAAATGATGAAGCAGGAAGACCACAGGCAGTTACTTATGCGGATGGCAGCTTCTTAGAAATCAGTTACGATGAAAGAGGAAACATTGTAAAGTTAAAGGATGTCAGCGGAAGTGTAACGACTTATGGCTATGATGCATTAAACCGGGTGACAGAAACAGTAGATGCCAACAGCAACGTGACACGTTATGCCTATGATGCGGCGAATCGTATCACAACAGTAACGGATGCATTAGGAAATCAGAGAGCATATACCTATAATCCGGGTGGAAAGATTATGGCAATCCGGGATTTTGATGGAAATGAGGCAGGATTTACTTATAATCCACTTGGAAAAGTAGAGACATATACAGATAAAGAAGGACAGACAGTACATTTTACCTATGATAAGATGTGGAATATCAGTAGTGTTATAGCTCCGGATCAGGGCAGACAGGAATATATCTATGACAGCAATAACCGGTTTGTAAAACAGACACTTCCGATGGGCGGAGTGGTGACGTATGATTATGATGCGGTGGGAAACCAGATAGAAATGACAGATCCTGCGGGAAATACAACCCGTTATTGTTATGATGCCGTAAACCGTCTGACAGAGGTTTTAGAGGCAGATGGCGCAAAAGACTGCATATGAATATGACAGAGAGGGAAATCTTATCAAAAGAAACCAATGCAGCCGGTCAGGTAACAAGCTACACTTATGACGATTTGGGAAGGCGAACCAGCGTCACTAATCCAGCAGGGGCAACTACAAGTGTGTTCTATAACGAACTTGGAAAAGCAGAACGCATCTGTTATCCAAATGGAAGCAGTACTGTTTATGAATATGAAAAGGGTGGCAGATTAAAAAGTGTACGTTATCCGGATGGTGCCGGAGAGCATTATGGCTATGATGCAAAGGGAAATCTTACAGAGCGTACTACCACGGCAGAAGAAAGTTATCGTTATAACTATGACAGCCTTGATCGTATGATATCTGTTCAAAATCCGGCAGGAGGTATATCCTATTTTACATATGATGCATTGGGACGAGTAATAAAGGCAGAAAATGAAAGTGGAAATCAGACCTGCTATGAATATACTCCAAACGGTAATCTTGCAAAAGTTACGGATGCCATGGGAAATGAGACTTTCTATCAGTATGATGCCATGGGACACCTGACACAGAGCAGTTGCACCGGAGCAGAGGGGGAAGAACCACAGAACACTGCATATACATGGGATAAGGAAGGACATGTTGTGGCAGTGACAGACCCGCTGGGAGATGTGGAGTGCTATACCTATGATCCGTCTGGAAGAATGAAAGCAAAGATAGATAAAGATGGTTATGAGACATCCTTCCACTACGGAAAAGATGGACAGGTAGAGGAAATCTGTTATGCAGATGGACGAACAGTATCTTTGACTTATAATGCCATCCGCCAGTTAGAAGAAGTAAGAGATTGGCTTGGCACAACTAAGATTGCCATGGATGAGGCAGGACACATTGCTTCTGTTACAGACCCATATGGAAAAAACCGTAGGTTATGAATGGGGCAGTATGGGTGAGAGAACGGCAATTTGTTATCCGGATGGAAGAAGGGCGGCATACGAATATAATGAAGCCATGCAGTTGTCGGCATTAAAACTCCTTTCAGATGATGCACAGGAGAAAACAATTCTCTATAGCTACGATGAAGCTGGAAGACTGACTGGAAAGCAATTCCCGGGAGGAAATCGTACAGACTATAGCTACAATGGGGCAGGAAAAATCAAAGAGATTTTTACATACCGGAGCAGACTTTACAGAACGTTATCACTATGATTATGATGTTATGGGAAATAAGGTCTTGGCTGAAAAAGAGAGACCGGGACTGCCGGAAGACAGTGGAAACTTTTTCCTATGATTATGATGCATTAAATCGACTGACCAGTGTAGCATGTAACGGAAAGACCCTTCGTACCTATGGATATGATGCCTTTGGAAACAGAAATACCAGGACAGAGTACCAGACAGCAGGGGAACTTGTAACAACCTTATCATTACAATACAAAGAATCAGTTGACGCAGGAAACAAATGCAAGCGGAACCAAGAATTATAATTATGACCACAGAGGAAACCTGTTATCCGTAACAAGCGGAGAAGAGGTTTTAAAAGCATACGGATTTGATGCGGCGAACCGGATGAGCAGTTCTGTTGACCGGACAGCCGGAGAAATCACGAAGGCATACTATCAGTACAATGGTCTGGGGCATCGTGTGGGTCAAACTATTGCATCAGGAAATGCAGATGTAACTCAGACCATCCGCTATACACTCGATCTTACCCGTCAGTATCATAACCTCTTACAGAAAACCGGAAATGGATTAGATCAGACTTATTTCTGGGATGGTAATGTCGCAGGAATGGAAGAGAATGGAAGAGACCATTTCTATTTCCAGGATGATTTGGGAAGTCCGATGCGTCTTGCAGATGAAGGGGGAAGAAGTGAGGAAGTCTATGGATTTGACGAATTTGGTAATGATATTCGGACTGCAAAAAAAGATATCTTTAAAGATTCTTTACAAAGCTTCGGATTTACCGGTTATCAGATGGACAGCGTTGGTGCACTATACTTTGCACAGGCAAGACGATATGATGCCGGAGTTGGCAGATTTATCAGCGAAGACTTTATAAAGGGGCATATTGCTGCACCATATACAATGAACCATTATAGCTATTGCTGGAACAGACCGTTGGATTTGGTTGATTTGAATGGTATGGACCCGAATGCAGGTGTGATAAAGGCATTGATGGATATGTTAAAATGTGATGAGACGGTATCGTACATTTTTTATACAACTGGAGAGAATTCTGATTTTACAGATCAGGCAAATTGGAAAAAAAGAGCAGTTAGAGAGTGAAGGCAAAAATGTCGTAATGATACCAATTGCAAATGCAAATGATTTCGTAGATGGTTGGAATCATATGGGAATGACACCAGATGGAATTGCAAATATTGAGGATGTAGAAATATATACTCATTCAAATGAAACAACATTTATTTTTATAGATAATACAGAGACAGAAGCTTTAAGTATTTCGGGAAAAAATAAATCAGGTAAAGCTATTAAAGGAATATCAGATTTATCATATAAAGAGATAGAAACCTTGAATATATATGGTTGCAATTCAGGAAATTTGAGTACATACTTTATAGCAGGTTCTAATATTGCTTCAGGATTATCTAAGATAGTGAGTGGTGATGTTTATGCATATGACGGAAATGTGGCATTTGGTCCAACATGGACGAGACCATTTAGTAAATATGGTGAATATGAAGATCGATTATCCAATATACAGAAAAGTTATATAAAAATATCGGTAGAAAATAGATGGTTTTTTTGAACCGATGGGAAAGCTTAGATATAAGGAGGGTAAATTAGATGGAAAATGTGATGAATAGAAGAAAGGGGAAAAGGAAGATGGTAGTTATAGGTATTATTGTTCTTATTTTTTATAGTATTAGTTATATTTCTTAAAATGAAATACGGTACATATGGATTACACGATTTTAATTATTTTTTCCGTCAAAGCAAACAGGAAATTTTAGAAAAGATGGGGAGCCTGTTAACAGGGAAAAACTATATGGAAATTGCGAGGATATTAAATTTGAAGATATAGAATATACCTTTATTGGAAATTATATGGAAAGTGTTAGAATTACGGATCCTGGTATTCGATTTGGAATACTGCAAATTGGGGTAGGCTCATCAAAAAAAAGAAGTTATGCTGGCATATGGATTAAAGAAAACTTTAAGTAATGAAGAAGAAAAAATGAATATGCAGTTCAAAATGGTCTTTATTCAACATCATTCTATTTTGATGAAAATGACAGAGTATATAAAATTGCATGTGGAAGGGGGTATAGTGCAGAATGAAGTCAAAGGAGAAGAACAAGGATGCTTAGAATAAAAAAAACAGGAAAGAGCAACTCATGAAAAGATTTCGTTGTTTTTCAATAGAAATAGCAATTTTTTGGACAATTATTTTAATATATACTTTAATAAGTAAACATTATGTAAAGTATTATTATATACATTTGTCACAGGTTGCTGCAAGCATACCGAAGGAATATATGAATAGTGAAGAGTCTGAGCGTTACAAAACGGATAATGAATTTCTGATACAATCAAAGAAAAACACCTATATGATTTATGGAATTGAATTGTCCAATGTTGATGAAAGCAGCTTGATAACTTTCCTGGATGAAGAGGATTTAAAAAGTTAAAGTCAGCAAATTCATTCAATCAGATATTAGAGGGAATCAGGATGGAGTAGGATTCCTGTGGGGAGATGTGACCGCAGGAAATACGGAGAAACCATCTTATATAATTTATTATTTCTCTTCGGTAGAAAAAGGGAAGGATGAAGATTATCAGGTATACATTATGTTTTATATAAAGGGAGACTTGAAATATATGGAGATATGTATAATGGATGAAGAGCATGCTTTATCAGAAAAACAGAAAGAACATATGGAATTGTTTACCAGATGATGTTAAAAGGTGACTTGGTCAGTTGCAGACTTCAATATGGAGATGAGGCTATGGTGAAAAAAGGGCAAAGCAATTTTAAAACAAACAGGAGCAGGATTATTTTTGTATATAGTGTGTTGGGGTTACTGGGAGCATTTGATAGCTATTATCGTGGAGCCGATATGGGCTTTACAGCATGTATAGCAGTGTGTGTAATAGCTTTTATTATTTTGGGGGCAATAGTTTCATTTATAAGAAAGGAATATGATTATAGAAAATATAATGCACATATATGCTTAGTTGTTTCACTGGGACTTACGATACAAATAATGGTGCAGGGAAATTTGCCGCCTGAAAAAAAAGCACAGCAATTTGTATTATAAGTTATGTGATTTCTATAATATTGGGAATTTTGGGGGCATTATTAACAACTGGAAAAATAGTAATAAAAAATAAAAATGTAAGAAGTACGTTAAAAATTATAGAAACAATGAGTTTATTTTTATTAACGTGTTTGTGTGTATGTGGTAGGAAGACGATTTTTTGGACGCAGAGGAGCAGTATTATTTAATGCATTAGGAAAACAAAAAAGTTCAGTATTTTTTTGGTGTTGTATTATGATTGCAACGATGCTTTTTGCATTTATGAGTGCATTTGTAAGAGTAGATATAATTGTAAGACCAGACTTTTATAAATCCAGAAATGAAAATAGTAATTAAAACATTACTTTTTATAGAATGAGGAAAAAAGATGGTAAAGACTAAAAAGAAAAGCAAAAGGTAGTTATAGGTATTATTATTCTTATTTTTATAGTATTAGTTATATTTCTTAAAATGAAATACGGTACATACGGATTACACGATTTTAATTATTTTTTCCGTCAAAGCAAACAGGAAATTTTAGAAAAAACAAGGTGACCCTGTTAGCAGGGAAAAACTATATGGAAATTGCGAGGATATTAAATTTGAAGATATAGAATATACCTTTATTGGAAATTATATGGAAAGTGTTAGAATTACAGATCCCTGATATTCGATTTGGAATACTGCAAATTGGGGTAGGCTCATCAAAAAAAAGAAGTTATGCTGGCATATGGATTAAAAGGAAACTTTAAGTAATGAGGAAGAAAATGAATATGCGGTTCAAAATGGTATTTATTCAACATCATTCTATTTTGATGAAAATGACAGAGTATATAAAATTGCATGTGGAACAGGAGTATAGTTCATTTTAAAGTTAAGGAATGGAAAAGATGATATACATATACACATTATTTTTTATTTTGCTATTTACATATGGAATCGAATATTATTTAGAGAGTGTTTTGCAAATTTATTTGGAGTTAGAACAAATTTTAACCAAGGCGTGGGAGTAGTAGGTGGTTGGGCATTAATATATGTAAGGCTACTAAGTATATGCGCTTTGTTTAGTATCATGATAGGTTTGTGGGCATGGAAAGATGATATATTTAATCTTTGGAAACTATTTGATAATTCGGAAAAAAATTGGTGTGGGGCAAATGTCTTCTGTGCAGAATAGTCATTATTGGTATTTTAATAATTAATGTAGGGTGCAATATAAAAAAGAATTTTGATACATCTGAAAACAGAAGTAATAAAAAACGAATTTGCTCAAAGTATATTAACAAATGGTCGTGGTGTAGTATTAACTTTAACGATAAGTGCGGTCTTTGATATATATTTACTACAGGCAATATTGTGTGTTATGACAGGGAATATACATCCGGCTGTCTTAAATGCATGGAAAGCCGGAATTGTAGGAAAGGTAATATTGATTGCATTTGAAAAATTGTTTTACAGTGAGAAAATTTGTATATACCAGAATGGAACAGTAACATATTCTACATTATTAAAACAGGGGATACGGCAATAAATTTTATTTTGAAAGAGACCATAAGAAAGCGAAATAAAGCAAGATTATATGTAGATGGTGAAGAAGTATTAGAGACGGCATTTTTTAATATTGATCAGTTACTGAAAAACTATGGAAAAAAAAAGAATGATGAGGAAGTGAAATCAGATGCAAAAGTGACTGGAAAGAAAAATTCATTATATGAAAAGTACTAAGAGAAATGAACGGACATGCAGAACAATCGCAATTTCAGTAGGAGCAGCACTTGTTTTACTTGGAGTCTTATTTTATGTTTTTTTTTGCAAGTAAAGTTGTAATGATTGTGATGTGGCTTTTTGGCATTATTATATTATCCGGCACTTCTGGTGATAAAAAAAAACATATGATAAATCCTTTTATATCATTTTAACAGGGATTATATGCTGGTAACGGGATATAAAGGGACGGCATTTGTTAGTGAAAAAATAGAATATTCAAAGATAGGCTACATAATGACTGGCGATAATTGCCCGCATAGGACTATTTTTGGAAAGACACCTGAAAAGTTACGCAGAGATTATGGCGCATTTACAGATGTTTTTGATAGAAAGAAGGAGTATTTATTTTCATATGCAATGAATGATGATATAACACAGGAAATAATGGCAAGATGTAAAAAATGTGAAAGAGATATTGGAATTGGATTAGAGCAAATCATTCTATACAGTAGTGGAGGCAGTGATGAAAAAAGAGTAAGGAAATATTAATTTGGGGTAGTACACTTCTTTTGTATATATTTCGTGGCGTGGCTGATATTTACATTAGATATTTTTAGTAAAGGAAAAAGATATAGAAAATAATTTGAGGATAGCTTTAGGAGTAGTTTTTTCTTCTCTTATGTGGTGGGGTGATAGCGATGGTGCATAAGGAGTATGACTACAGAAAGTATGCGGCATATATTTCTGGGGGTTGTATCTGTGGCTTTAATAATTCAGATTGCATTGCAGGGAGAAGCAATGGGAGAAAAGAGAGTATTAATCTGTTTTTTCAGTTATATTTTAGCAGGATTACTTGGAATTTTGACTACACTGATTGGAACGAAAAAAGATTGAAATAAAAAATAGGCATATAAAAGAAATAGGAATATATTTTTTTGCATTGTTTGGTTTTTGGAGACATTGTTTTTGGCAAGTGTAATGAAAAATATGTTAGGCACACGTGGACGCGTGATAATGAAAAAATGTTTGGCAGTCAGGAGAATGCTACAAAAAGGAGTTGAATATATATCTTTAATATTTCCGACCATTTTGTTTTTTTATAGCTAAAATGAGCATAACAACTGTTATATTAGATCCAAAGGGATATAAATCAAGAAAATATATTACCAGCGATATGAGTAAAGGCGAACAAAGGAAAATGCAATTGGAAACCCAGTTTTTAAATCATATAGTATGGGCAAATTTATGTGCGGAAAATTGAAAAAAAGAAAGGATTTCTTGATTTTAAAGAAAAGGAATTGCTGTTTGGCGAAAAAATATGTATATCAAATAGTGAAAAAATAAAAATTTTATATAAAGATATTGCAGAAGTCAGAAAGGAAAAGTTGTTTGGCATTTTCCCAAACCAGATGACCATAGTTAAAAGGGATGGAACGGAATATCGATTTTTTAGAAAAAAGGAATAAGGTAGTAGAGTTTTTTTACAGACGAGGTGATAGTATGAAATATTTTTTAATTATATTAATAATTTTAGCATTTGTGATAGGAATTTTTGATTTAAAGTTTATGCTTGAATGTAAGAAAGAGCAGAATAATAAAGCAGGAGCATTTATTCTATGTAGGGGATAAAAAAATAATATGGATATTTGGAATTCTGTTTTATATAATTAGCGTTTTGGAATGGGTGATTCTGTTATTTTCAATAGAAGTTGCGTCACTATTTCTGTTCCTTTTTTTGCTGCTGTATGGTTCAACTTGGTTTTGCAACATTTTTGTGTCAGCATTTTACATATTCGGCAGTATTTATAAAGGAAAATGAGGTATTTTACTATGCGGAAAGAAAACTAAAAAATATCCCAATCGGGCAAATCAACGGGGTTAGTGCAATGCCGGGAAATGTGGCATATCTGTTTTTTAACGAAAAAAAAGGAAAGACTGTTTGAACTTCAAATGAAAAAAAAGCTAATGCGAGAAAAAATGCTGGAATATATCATAGATAGACAGCAGAACAATTAGAAGAACGAAAAAGGAGCAGATTGCGATGGGAATCAGGGAAAAGTTACATCTTTTTAAGAATAAAGATAATGCGGAGGAAAATAGTTCCAAAGCGGCAGCAAGAAAGTGTGTATTAAAAGTACAGGATAAGTTCCGCCTTAGAAATACAGATGATATCGTGGTTGTAGGTGAACTGAAGGGAAAAAAATACAGGTAGGTGATGCTGTTTACATGAGTAATTTTTCGGATGATGATGGAGAAATACTGGTGACAGTAGTGCTCGGAATAGAAGTTGGTCCGGGGAAAAGCTGTGCGTGAAGCAGAAAACTGCCGGGTAGGATTGAAACTGGAGCAGGCTGGAACTTATCCGATAAAATGCGGAACAATGGTATATTCAAGAACCACAACAGTTGCAGAAGTACATGATGCCTATATTTCCGGTTTGGGAGATACTTATGTATCGTCAAAACAACTGGTACTTTCACAGAAAGAACTTGATGAATTAAGCATTACAGATTGCTCAGAAATCTGGCGTTTGTATGCGTGGTATAAAAAACGAAAGTAATTCCGGCAAAGGATGATGCTGAAAAGGAAGAAGTCCGAAAGCGGATTGGTGTAATTGCAAAATCCCTTGTTCAAAAGGTATTGGAAGCATCTGCTATTTATTGCGTATACAGTAAAATCACAGGTGAGCCGGCACTTTTTTTCCCAGACGGTAGACCGACAGGATGGCACATATATGTGTACACCACCTGACATCTGGATTCTGACTAAGGCATATAAGGATATATTTAAAGTCAGATTTCCGGAAGAACGGTATGAAATCAGAGAGATTAAAAACGATGATTCCCATAAGGCAATTTACAATTTCCTTGGATACTGTTTTTATATGAATGGTGCCTGTGGAGTCAAAGTGGTAAATGAAAAATACGGCAATAGCAGCACCGGAATTTGTTCCGGGAGCCGGACTACAGCAACATACCGGAAATTAGCGTTCCGGTTACCAACCCTGACCTGGTAAGATGGATGCTTCTGATTGCTCAGCTTGGGCAGCCGGCAACAGACGAGCAGAAACTTATTTACAAATTATATTTTAGATTTCTGTCCATAGAAATGACAAAAGCCCGATTTATTATTCAACTAAAACGTCAGAAGATTTTCGGAGCCGGATGAAAATGGCAAGACAGTACTGAAAAAGGATATGCAGATTTCACTTCCGACCATAGAAGGAAAGCACAATAATGCAGCGGTCAGAATGTATACGGACTGGAAGCGGCTGCAGGATGCTATGGGGAGAGGGCTGGAAAGGAATGGTACACAGTCGATAGAAGGAATCATCGACCAGTTTGACTGTGCCATCAATCTGACGGAGCATGAGAAAGCCGGCTGCTATGTCGATAAGGAAATGTTCCGGGAAATGCAGTCCTTCGAGAAAGATTTCCAACAAAATAATTGACAAGAAAATGACAAAGAAGTAATCTATTAACAGAAAAAGTAATTTGATGAATGGGAGTATGAGTTATAAGCGATAGCTAGTACAAATATCACATAATTCAGATATGTTGGAATTCTCCAGCGGTAATCCCCATTTGAGACTAATTAATATATGCAGGTGAAGAGAGCTATTATGTTAGTATATTGAGAGCTTTTTATTTGCATATCAAAAATTATGAAAATTTAACGTACATAAAAAATTTCTTATGTACGTTGATGATTTAATAGGCAAATATAGTTTAAAAGAGAATGGTAGTTGCTACAAATAGGTGGATAATCATGTATTATCAGTCACTAATATAAATTATACTTTGTGGTTTGGAGGAGAAATTTATATGTTTCAGAATGGTTTTTTTAAATTTGCCATGGAATATTTTCGATACATTAATTAGTTTGATTGAATTGCTTGTTGTGTGCATTCCAGCAATTTCTATATTTATATATTACAAAAATACACACTTTGTCTGTTTTGGACTAAAAAGTAACAAACAATGGTGCAACATTAGTAATACATAACAAATCAAATAAATCTATTTTTATAACAGATATACAATTTGTCAATTCGGGAAATGGTTGTTTTGAGAAAGCATGTATTATGTACGACAATGATATAACACAATTGAAACCCGATGGCTATATGGAAATAGTTATAAACTACAATAAGAACAGACAAAATAAGCATAGTTTCAAGGTAGTTGTTAAATATAATCAGAAAAAAAGAAAGTAAAGGTCACAGCATAATGCGAGAATTTATAGACAGAGAAATAGCAATTAAAAGTATGAATAAAATCCTTACAGAACATACAACTCCCTGGATAGTATTATCTGGTGATAGTAGAATCGGAAAAACGGAGTTCGCAAAAAAAAATATCATCTATGTATGAAAATACTATCTTTTTGTACTCCAAGGTTAAGTGGTAATTATGCATGTTCTTTTGTACAGTCGATAAATCTGGAAAACGAAGACATCAAATAAATGAAATTATTTGTGAGTATGCAAAGAAAAAACGCTTCCGCAAACGAGGTTTTAAAGGCAATTGGTATGAAGTATGTATCACCATTAAGAAAGAATCAATTGTCTTCCGTTTTAAGTTTAATTATAAAAATGATGTATCATCTGGTTTGTATAACTTTTTGCTCATTATCTTGAGAACAAGTAAATTCACAAATAAATTGTATTTTTTGGATGATTTCAGTCGATGCGATTATGATTCATATGTTTGGATTTT
>VOFJ01003150.1_pt1 | contig 15743 bp, 23 predicted proteins | sample 5384081 | NCBI WGS metagenome assembly VOFJ01 (sample SAMN12384729, study PRJNA508395) | human gut metagenome | isolation source: healthy gut I | host: Homo sapiens
ACAGAGATACAGGTACAGACCTCTCAGTCATTCTGGCTTCCGTTACTGTTTGTAGTTTATCTGGTAGGCTGTGTTTTCTTGCCCGCGTCCTTTATTCGGACAATCCGCATATGCCGGATGATCGGGATGGAGAGAAGCAGGTGCTTCCCTGACGCAGCGCAAACTGGTGGCGGATGATACTGTATGTCCGTTCGCTGGATGATACATCGTCATTTCGCAAAAAAAAGATATGGATGAAAGCGGCGAAGAGATACTGACGTATGAGATGGCGCATATCCGTGCCCGTCACCTGTCGATATGCTGATCTGTATTTTTGCGTCATTCTTCAATGGTTCAATCTTGCCGTCTGGTTACTAAAACAGGAATTGAGAATATTCATGAATACGAGGTTGACAGTGTGATCAATCACGGCGTCGATGAAGCAATATCAATTATTATATAAAAAAGCTGTTGGTTCACAGCGCTTCACTTCTATGGCCAACAGCTTTTAATCACAGTAAACTCAAAAAACGAATTACTATGATGTTAAACGAAAATCGAACCGTGGGCGATTAAAAGTATCTCTATGTACTTCCCGCTGACAGCTGTAGTGAAGCTGCTGCCCGTCCTGAAATCCTCGTGAACTGGGAAAGATTTCGCGCCAATTAGCGAAATTGTTCCGCTGGCGAAGTTATCGAACCTAAAAAAAGCTGAACCGGTAGTCGAGATTGTCCCTGCCCCTGAAGAGAAACCAGCTGTAAAGAGGTGTCGGTGGCATCTGCCCCTCAAGTGGTAAAAAAGTAATAAAGACGGAAACGAGGAGAAATATGACTCTGTTATACAGGAAAAGAGAAAATCCGCTGGAGGCTGCAAACAAAACAACCGGCACTGAAAGACGCTGAAGATAGGATGAGAAATATCAAACAGAGAGTAGAGATGTCTCGTAACCTGATCCTGATTGACAATGAAGCGGCTACTTATGGTGAGCTGGATAAAGAGTCCAGAACATTCATAGTTTCAGTATGAGTCCAAAAAGATAAGAGTGAAGAAATCCTGGTTAAATATAATGCTTCGGACAAGGTGTGATCTCAGTCGTTACTAAGGTGCTATTGCTTCCGGTAAAAATAAAAGAGGACGATGTAAAGGTGGTCGGTTATGGTCGGTTGTCTGATCGTCTGCCTGGAGGAATAAATCTTCATATCAGGAACGGACACGTTGGAAAAGAGAAGCCGCTCATTATTATTGACGAGTGGAGCAGACAAAGGGATGATGCTATAGATAAGTTGAATCCCAATATTATTGAATCTATATCTGTGTTGAAGGATGAATCTTCTTCAGTAAAATTATATGGAGAGGAAAAAGACGGTGTGATTCTGATAACAAACGAAAAATGCATCCAAAGAAGAAGTGAAATGATGAAGACTCCATTTATATCAGGCGGCTTTTGCCGCCTGTCTTTTTCTTTGCCGCCTGCAATGAAAGTAAGACAACGGATGGAGAAAATAACTGTAATCCCTGTAGAGCTGCCTTGACGCTCCTTCCGGATTGAAGGCTTCCGACTGTTTCAAACAAGTATCTTAAGCGGGCAAGTTGGAATGTTAAGTGGAACAGTCTCCCTGTGTACAACTCATTAAAGATAAGATATTTATTTCTACTTCAATCTGTGGAGCAATGCTTGGATGTCTGATGGTAAGACCGGTAAGTTTATAAAGCAGCTCGGACATATAGGGAATGGTGCAGTGTATATTGTTATTGTTGGGGAAATAATGAGATTTTGGGAGATATCTATTTTTGGGGGTGGAACAATGAATTAGTCTGTTATGACCAGGAAGGATTATTTAAAGAGAAAATTAAAATTCCATTTGAGGCAGAGGGGCTATGCGGCTGCATCCTACAACTATTTGACCAATGAAATATTTGTTGGTCATAAAGAAGGAATCCTGGGAGCGAACGGAAGCGCACTTCTTCTTTTTAAGAATAATGAACCAATAACATCGTTTCAGACAATTGCTGCCGATGATAAACCGTTTGATCCGTCTAATATTGCTTCTATATCGGTTGTTAAAAATGAGGAAGGAGTTAAACTGTTCGGTCCGACGGCGTATTCTGGGGTAGTTATCGTTAATTATAAAGAACCGGAAACCGGAAAAGTATTTCCTTCCCTGATAATACAAGTCTATGGCGGCAGAATGAAAATCTTTACTTCAAGGAAGCCTACAATGATACGATCTATCAGGTGAAAGATACTACCATTGTTCCTTCAAGCATCATTGATTTAGGAAAGTACCATTGGGAATACTCCGACCGTTATATGAAGAATAAGGACAATGCTGCACTGATAACACAGATACTGGATAGCAAAGACCGGATGATCATTCGTTTTATTACGAAGCTGTTTCATGGAGTTGTTTTGCATGATGCTGTTGTTGCCAAATCGACCGGAGAAGTTAAAGGTCGGTTTATATGCTGACGGGGATGAAAGATGACCTAACGAACTTTCTGCCATTACAGCCTATGACAGTTTCTCCTGTCGGAGAATATGCTGGTTTAATCCCAGCTGCCGACGTGGTTGAATGGTTCGACGAACATAAGGACAGCAAAGAACTCCCGCAGCAGGTAAAAAGATCTGAAACAGATAGGAGAAGAGGATAACCCGATTGTGGTGATAATGAAATAAAAAAGAATGTTCTCAAATAAAACAGGTGACGCCGATTCCTATATCAGCGTCACCTGTAATGTGTTAATATGTTGTCGGTTAAATGAAGGAATAACGAAGCGGCGCTTTTATTCCCGGGAAGAGATTTATGATTTACTCTCTGACAATCTGGTGAATTTGTACCGGAGTTTTACCTGCCGGAGTGATTATCAGCGTTTGCATATCATCAAATGAAATTTTGTTCAGCTTCACATAGCCAACATAGCCACAATACAGCATGTTGTCTTCGCCGTCACTGTTGACACCGGAGATGGAAACCATACTATCGTTATTGCCGGACAAGAAGAATTCGATATACTTGTTCTACCACCGTTACATTTCACTTCAACCTTTTCACCCGGTTTCAGCGTTTTATAAGTACTCAGATTGAGATCGTACATCATCAATTTTTTCGTTGATTTCTGGAACTTCCTTTGTCTTTACGGGAAAAGTGGCAACCTTCACTTCCATCTGTTTGCCGGAATTGTTGCGCATCCGACAAAATGAGCGTTCAGAGGAATTGTATTAATGGTGAACTTTGTCCGGTCGGCAGGAATATCAGAAAGGATAGTCCATGTCTTACCGTCTTCCGACCATTCGAATACACGTCCGTCCACATTACTTTGAGGTAAGTTTGAACGAAAGATTCGGCGTCCTTTGTATTTCCCATCCGAGGCCGAGATACTGGTTAGGTTCGATTTTTACCACTTCAAGCATGGGGGACATAGGTTATCAGATTCTCATCTTCCGGACCAGGGTTGATTCTTCAGCTGATCTATATTAGTAATGGTAGAAGCTGTGCTAACTCTGATTTTCGTTGGAAGGTGTATCGGCTGTCGAAAGCAGGTTACGGCTGGTCTGTCTGTATAAACCTTCAATAAGCGGCATCAGGACTCTTGAACCTACTTTTACACCTTTCTGATACGGATTCTGGTTGAAAGTACGATTAACCAGTTTCATACTGTCCATAACGGCAGATACTTAAGCGAAACGTTGCCAGGTGTTCTGGCGGTCTTTTTCATAGCCAGGCAGTGAGCCATACGCAGAGCATTGGAACCGCATCTTCCGAGTAACTCGAACTGCATAAGCCAGGGATTGATTTCTTTAATCAGTGCTTTATTGTCTCCCTGATTGTATATCAATTCGGGAGCAGCCTGTATCTGTGCGAATAAGGCACCCAGTTGGTTTGCATCTCTTTCTCTGAACTGTCCGTTGCGGTAACCGGTAAGGAATTTGTCGGCCTGTGCCTGGTAGCGGGTAGATTCCTCCCGGCGATATAAATGACCGTTAGGTCCTGGGTCGCTATTATTCTCTCACAGAATGTCTTGAAGGCAATGGCTGCTTTGGGAACTAAATATTCGCAAGTTTTCCCAAGCCAGTTGCGGGTTGTAACTGTGTATATTCCAGCTATACATGGCAACACCGAACAAGGCGACTTTTGGAGGCTTCTGCGCGTTCCATCGGGTTGGCAACGAAACCGGACATCGCATTGGATGCCTGAGTATCCAGACCATAAGCGGGTCCCATCAAAAGGTGGTCACGGCAGTAGTCACTACCGGGAAGTTCCACCAGATATAGGCGGGACGACGGATACGGTTGTTTACCCATTCAAGACCTTCCAGGGGTAATATCGTCTACAACACGATTCCCGGTCCACATGATATGGACAGCCGGGTGAAGTTGTTCGCCCAGGATATCCAGATAATCGGTCTTAGCCCATGAGCGGTTGTATTCGGTAGGGCACATGATTAATGGCTGTATGTCGCTTTTCTTTTTCAATAAATTCTTTCTGGATGAAGTTCATCAGGCCAGCTTGTTTGGCTGCGTTTGTTCCTTCACCGGAAATATCGTCGAAGAAGACTGCGAAAGCACGTACACCGAGGTCGTACATTTGTTCGAACTTGGTGATCACGTTATTACTGTCGGTTGCATTCCATTTGATGTCCAGGCCCGGATGGATCGCCCAGACGAAGTCTACCTTGTTGCGGGCAGCTTCGGTTGTCAGTTCTTTAATCTGCTTTGCCTGGTCGGCAGGATGGGATAGGGTTCACGCCAGCTGGCACTGTGGAAAGGATCGTCTTTTTGGACCATAGATGTAAGTATTCATCTTAAACTGGCCGTAGAAACGAAGCTGGCTGATACGGTCGTCATGGCTCCAGGGAGTACCGTAGAAGCCTTCGACAGTTCCCCGATGGAGTACGTCAGGATAGTCGGTAATCGTACATAACGGAAGTGTGCGTTTGCCTGCTTCATTGTAGCCGACCAGTTGTTTGAGTGTTTGGGCGGCATAGAATAATGAACGGTCGTCCACAATCCTCGATAGTGATTTTCTTCTTTGAAATATCCAGGATGATAAGCACCGGGCGTTCCATTTCGGGGGTTCTGACTTTCAGTTTTTTGACTTCCAGCGGCAATGACTTGCCCGATTGGACGAAAGGCAATGCTTCTTTCAGTATTTTTACTGCGTCAGCGTCGGATTGCTGATACCCTGTAATGTATATCCATGAGACGGCACAGATTGCTGGTTGGATATAACAATTTGTTGTGGTTGGGGATATAACTCGAGAGATAAGCTTTGCGCGTAAGTAAATCCCGGAATACAACATAATAATAGTGTCAGGAGTAGATTTGATAGTATTTGCATAGATCAATGGTTTAAGATATTAATATTTGACTGTAAAGTTATTATTATTCAACAAAAAACAAGGATGGAACAGTAGAATTATCTCGTTCCATCCTTGTTTAAATTACTGATTGTATTCGCTTAGTTAATTGACAATAACAATGTTTTGCCGGACTGATTTCCCCATTCGGTCAACAACAGGGCGCGCAAGTTACCGAATTCAGCGGGAGTATAGAGCTGTTTGTTCAGTTGCAAAAAGAGCGTTCTACCTCTGCGTTGTTTCCGTTTTGTTTAACGGAGATGACTACCTTGCCGGCAGCGTTTTTCAATTGTTTTAATTGCTTCCGGAGTAGCTAGTTTCATCCCTTCCGGTACTTGAACGGTATAGGAATACTGTTCGTTTGCTTTGCAGGGCAACAGCAGGTTTTCCTTACGGCTACTGTTCATATTGCAGTAGTAACTATGTGCCAGGCTGACCGGGGCATCGGGCAGTGAAACCATAACATATCCGTTGTTCGCTTTTAAAGGTTGGGATGCAGTGTAGGAGATTGTCGTTCCGTTGCCGGTCTTCGATTCTTTAGCTTCCTTTGTCGGCACCGGCATAGGTCGACAGATAAGCTCCGTAATAGGGCAGGTAAGCGTTGCCGATAGTTGCATCTACTTTTGCATCTGCTTTTTCCGGAGAGACGGAGAGGGGGTAACCTTATAAGTGAGGTCGGTAGACGGGGTGCTGATTGTTACAGGCGTACCTGCTTTGGTCAGGCTGATGACCGGTGTCAGATTATTCGAACCCGCAGCTGCCATTTTATTGGATGATGGAGACATGATATACTGTTTACCGTCTGCATTGGCAATAACGACCAGTTCTTTATTGCACTCAGCCCGCAACTGGCCGGTTCGGCATTCACACTGTAGGATGCTGCCGTTTCGGCTTTGATGCCTGCTGCATTTAACAGGCCGTTCAGCAGGTTTGTCTTTTTCTGCTTCGGTTCCGTAGGCGGAATAGATTACATCGCTTGCCGAACGGATTTTATATCCTGCATCCGGCAGAGAAAGTCGACTGTAACCCAGGTTTTCCGTTACGTGTTTCAGGATGGCCTGTAGCTTTCCGTATCGTACTTTTTTACCTTCTGTCAGGTTTTCGGCAATGGCAGTCAACTGGACGTCGTTGGCGGGGAGTGAACTGCGCATACAATGCTTTCAATGCGTCTCCGTTCGATGCATAAGTGGTTGCAGTCAGGAAAGGAACGTCGCCATTGGCAGCCGAAACGAACGGGTCGCGGGAAGATGCCGGCAGGTTCTGCAATTTCCAGGTAACGGTTTTCATGCCGTTGGCTGTTGTGACGGCCGGCTTGGCATTGTTATACTGCAAATTGTAGGATAACGGTTTGCTTTCCGGCGCAGACAGGCTGATGGTATATTCTTTTACCGGAGAGGTCTGTAATAGCTCGTTATAAATATCCAGCTCCGGCAGATACCCCGGTTTGGAAGTCAGCGTATAATCCAGATAGATGGTTGCTCCCCAGTTCCAGACCGGTATGGACAACGACCATTTCTTTCAGATGGTTGTAAGCCGGAGCATCGGCTGCTGGCCGGGGAAGTACTTCCACAAAGGCATTGTCGGGCGTTTTGACAATGTTGCCGTCTTTCTGTCTGGTATAAGAGGAATTGATTTTCAGTTCCCTGGTATTGCGGATTGTAAACGATGAAACTTTCCCCGTAAGTACCGTTCATGGCCGTATGTGTGAAAAGTGTAAGTTCCATGCTGTAACGGAACTCCTGGCTTCCGTCTGCATTCAATGTATATGCTTTCGACAGCTTCTTATATTCAGCTTCCGGGCCGGCAAATGCGGATGCTGTAATAGCCAGCAGGCAGAGAAGCAGTGCCAGTTTATGTAGTATATTAGTCATTGTCTTTTATTTTTAATAATTAAATAATCACCGAAACCTTTGTGTGCATTAACGGCAGAACGGAAACCGTCCCAGTCGGCTGCTTCATATACACGTTTCTTTAGAGTCAGCTTCTGGTGAAGCGTTATTTTATCGCCGTCCTGTCTCAATGAGCCTTCGAAGTCGGCGGCATCGCTTTGCTTGCTTTCGTTTTTGGCCTCATTCAACAAGGTGTATCCTTTCGGAAGCTGGATGGTTTCGTCCAGTTCCACCAGACGTGAACAGCCATCCTTGAAACCATACTGGCGTTCGGGCAGGTCGGTATTGATGCGCAGGTAACTTTTTACCTGGTTGTACAGGTTGTTCATTACCATCGGTTTAAAGACCAGTTCCTCTTTACCCGGGATAGCATATTCCGGTATTTTTCATAGCGGAAAGTGATTTTAATAGGAGCTGCCTGATAGTCTTTCGGGTCTTTTCCATAATCCACGCTAATCAGACGGGCTTTGGGGATACGTTCAGCAACTGGCTTTCAAGCATGTTCTTCCATTGTGACTGCCAGCCACGGGTAAACATGCCGCGGATATTACTGTCCGATTGTCCTTCGGCCGTGATGGTGAATTGTCCGGTCGGTGTGCCTTTGGCATCCAGTTTATTGTTTGCTTTGATACGTACATAATGGTTTTCGGGAGCCGAAACCGGAGTGATACACAAATCAGAACCTTCGGGTACACCCGGCAGATAGTTCTGCTGCTGTTCGGCACTGCTCCATAACTCGCGGCAGAAAGGAACCCATGTCGGATCAAGAGGCATGTATGTTCCGTTGCTCAACTTCACCACTGCCACACAGTGATTAAAATGGTCGGCAGGAATGCTTTCTACCCGACTACCCGCCATCGTCATGGCAGGATAGGCTTCGAAACCAGCCATACGCAGGAAAGGATATCAGGGTACCGGCAATATCTTTACAGACTCCGCAACGATCGGTATAATTCATTTTAGTATTATGAAGTGTAAATCCTTCTCCTTTTCCCATCGAAATACCGGAGTAACGGATATTGTCGGCAACCCAGTGGGTGAGGACGGCGATCTTTTCCATTTCTGTTTTCTTCCCTTTGATAAGCTCGTCTACCTTTTTCTGTGCTTCCGGCAGTGGAGCAAAACTTCCGTAATCTTCGTTAACCTTATTGAACCATAATGATTTATCCTGCCATTTTGGAGTGGATGACATCATCAGTTTCGGTGCGGCGTCGAACAGGTCGACCATGTTAGGTTCACGTTTGGCCGGCATCACGTTGTTAGTGGAGGAAGGTATAGGCTTTCCTGCCATCTTCATAGCGCATGGAAGAGGTGCAGTTGCCCTGATAGAACTGGAACTGCATTTCTTTCTCCATCGGGATGTTTACCTTATATACCTTGCGGACAGTTGGCTCGGTTGTCCAGAAGGGGACGATATCATAGAATTGTCCACGCATGGGCGGGATGAAACGGGATTCGTCATCGCCGCCGTCGGCCAGCAGGGCATAGGTGAAACCTTTTTTGTTGATCTGATAATCGATGATATCGCCCGGATTCAGCTGGCCTACTTCAAGCATAATCTGGCGGGCGCCCCAATAGATGGCGCGAGCCGGAGCCGCATAGTCGCAGGCTTGTGTAACGTCCAGGTTGATTACATCACCGTTGGCACGATAGACGGTCGCTCTTTTGAATTGTGCGAAAGCCGTCAGCGGGTCGTAATCATATTTGATGATACGGTTACTCACTGCTCCCCGGGGGAGTCTGAATCTTGATCGTCTTGCAGACAGAAAATGAACCGGAACCGGTCGGTTGTACGGTTACGGACGTGCTGTCCAGCAGATTGACGCAATCATATCCGGCATAGACTTCCGGCTTCTGAAGCGTCGGGTCCGGTGCGAACCGGCACTTTCCCACTCTGTCCGTAGGCGGACGAAAGGGTTAGGAATGATAATACGGTAAGTGCAAAATACCTCATAAGTATAGTGTTTTTAAATGATAATCAGATTAGCTTTGCCGCCAATAAACGACAGGCTTTCCGGTCTGTTTTACCACTGCCGGTGAGTGGGATGGCATCGACCTGCCGGATATATTTAGGCTGTTGGTATTTAGGCAGAAGAGAGGCTATTCTACCAGAAGGCCTTCAATGTCTGCCGTCTTTTCCACCAGTAGCACAATGGCTTCTCCTAATCGGGATGTGGAATAGCCGTTATCGCAAAGGTAGCAGAAATTATTGAACGTAGTGCCTCTTCCACTGATTCGATTTGTACTTTTATACCTCCGGTATTAATGATGTTGTCTTTCCTTCCCAGAATGGAGAAAGTACCGTCCGGATGCAACTGTGCGATGTCGTTTGTCATTAATGTTTCGTCGCAAACCAGCGGTGCGTTGATAATGAGTGTATCCTCAGACGATAAAGACAATAGTACGGAAGGGAAAGGGGTGTAGGCAGAAGAAGCCTCAGGGGGCCGTTCAGTCTGCGCAATGCGATATGAGAAAGTGTTTCCGTCATGCCATAGGTCGAATAGACGATATTGGGTAATGTCCTGACCTCTGCTTCCAGTTCTTTATTTATAGCGCCTCCCCTATGATTAGTATATCTGTCCGGCATAGGCGTTCTTTTTCCTCCGGTACTTGAAGCGTGTTATATACCTGTAACGGTATCATAGCTGCAAAAGCGAAGCGGAGTCTCTACATCTGCCAACGGATGACTGGAAGGCGTGCGCAGAATGAGAGTCAATCCGGCAACTAAGGCCCGTACGACCACCATCTTGCCGGCAATATATTGCAATGGCATACACAACAGTGCATTATCTCCTTTTTGCAGATGAAGGAAAAAGAGCAGGTAAGGATAGCACTTTGCATCATCTGTTCTTTTGCGGACAGTGAACTCTTTAGGAGTTCCGGTAGAGCCGGAAGTATGGACGGTGATAGAGGGGGAGTCTTTGAACCAGTCGGCCAGGAATTTGTATAAATCCCGACGTATCTCCGGTGCATCGGGGGGGATAATTCCGTTATTAATTGCTGTATATTTTCTGCTGTACAAACCGTTCTGTCCTCTAAACTGTAACTGTTGTTTATTACAATCTGTAAGTAACTGTTTCCCCTCTCGAGAGGGGATAAAGGGGTGTGTTATCATTTCGTTCTGGAACAGGCATTAACACACCCCCTGCCCCCTCTCGAGAGGGGAATGAGTTACTCTTCGGATCATACCAGAGACAATCTTGGCGAATGGAGAGCGGCATCTCCACATTGTCCGTAAATAAAGCCCCTGTTCCCAGCCCTTGCGGTAAAGGATTATTGAATGTTGCACACCATTGTGTAATGGCATTCAATCCGATATTCGATTCCAATGCAGAAGTAATCCACCAGCCTATCTTTTGTTGTTCAGCTTCGTCGATCCATTCCTGTCCGCCACTTATTCCGCCGTGTAAAGACGGTTTCAGTATGATATACTGCGGACGGATAACTGATAAGAGTTCCTTTTTTTCTTTATTGTATTGATGCCGATTAGTTCTTCATCCAAAGCAATAGGCAAAGGTGTTTCGGAAGTGAGTCGTGCCATTTCCTCCCATTGCCCGGCGCGGATAGGCTGTTCGATGGAATGCAGGTCCAGTACGGCAAGCCGTTGTAACTTGTTGAGGGCATCGTCAGGGGAGAAGGCTCCGTTTGCATCTACCCGTAATTCTATTTCTTTAGCAGAGAAATGAGCACGTATATGTTTTAATAGGGCCAGTTCCTCTTCAAAATTAATTGCCCCAATCTTCAACTTAATACAGCGAAAGCCTTGATTGCATTTTGACCTCGATTTGTTCCAGCATCTTTTTTATAGTCGCCCATCCAGATCAGGCCATTGATTGGGATGCCTGCTTTACCTCGTGAAAAGTCTGTATCCCAAAGTGCAAAATTACCTGTTTGGAAATGGCGGAAAGCCGTTTCCAGTCCGAATAAGATGGAGGGATAGGCACGAAGAGCTTCGGTATCGGGCATTCCGTTCTGTTCCGTTTGGTGACAAATGGTTGCCAGTTTTTTTCGTAGTCCGGCAGATCGTCACAACTCAGTTTAGGGAGTGGAGCACATTCACCTATCCCGAATCGTCCGGGCATTTCATCGGCGGTAAGAACCAAATACCAGCTCTTACGAATCGTATAAGTCCCCCGTGAAGTCCCTGCCGGTTGCTTTGAAGTGTAAAACTTTAGGAATTATCCGGATTCTATAATGTGTTGTTCTCATTATTCTGATTATGGAAATTTCGGATAATCTTCGAAACGGGGGCGGCGTTTTTCAAGGGGAAAGCTTTGCCACCTTCCTGGGCTTCGTCGGTCATGTAGTAGAGCATGGTGGCATCGCCAGCCAACTCTTGGATTCCGGCCTGGGCCGTCCAGTTCAGCATTCAGTCCCGCTTTGATCATACGCAGGGCAAGCGGACTGTGCATCATCATGGTTTCAGACCATTCCACATATTCATCTTCCAGCTTATCCAGGGGAACGACTTTGTTTACCAACCCCATGTCGAGTGCTTCCTGTGCATTGTATTTGCGGCAAAGAAACCAAATTTCACGTGCTTTCTTTTGGCCGACGATGCGAGCTAAATAGGAAGAACCGAAACCTGCGTCGAAACTCCCCACACGAGGACCCGTCTGTCCGAATATTGCGTTTTCAGAAGCGATGGTAAGGTCACAAACGACATGCAAAACGTGACCTCCGCCGATAGCAAAACCGTTGACGGCTGCAATGACAGGCTTTGGCATAGAGCGAATCTGTTTCTGTACGTCGAGTACATTCAAACGGGCAACGCCGTCCTTACCGATATACCCGCCATGACCTTTCACATTCATATCTCCACCGGCACAGAAAGCGGTGTCGCCGGCTCCGGTCAAGACGATGACACAAATATCCGGACGCTTCCCGGCAAATGTAAAGCGCATCGCTCATTTCGGTTGTCGTGGTGGGAGTGAAGGCATTACGGTAACGTTCGCGGTTAATAGTGATACGGGCAATCCCATTGTAGAAATCAAACAAGATTTCTTCATATTCTTTTATCTGTTTCCATTCTCTTTGTGTTGACATAAAATCTTTTATTTAGAGTATTGTTTATTATAACGTCTTTAAACTATGGTAGTATTCTTTCAGCAGGCGGACGTCTTCATCTTTGTCGGTGAATACCTCCATCAATACGGGTTGATTGATCGGATTCGGATCGGTGAACACTTTCATGGCTTCTTCAATTCAGCCGTGTCGTGTACACCCTGGTATAGGAATCCCCGTTCGGTAGCCAGCCCTGTGCCGAAGTTTTATGTGTAGCCGTTACAAAGCGGTGTGTCTTTCCTGACATCGACAAACCGGGCAGTGCCTGGAAGATTTCGCCACCACCGTTATTCAGTAACAGGATGCGCAGGTTACAGCCGAAGTTGCTGTTCCAAAGTGCGTTCATATCATAAAAGAAACTCAAATCGCCGATCACTACAAAATTCAGTTTGTCGGAAGCTGCCGCATAACCGACAGCGGTAGACAACGATCCTTCAATACCACTTGTTCCCCGTTATTGCAACAAACTTCAACTTCTTCGGGTAACGTAAACAATTGAGCGTATCGCACCGTCGAACTATTGCCTAAATGCAAGGCTGACGGGGTTGGTAACGATTTGATTAAACAACCGATTGCTGCCATTTCCGAATAAGCAAATTCCGGTTCCGGCAGACTCTTTGTATTGTTTTTCCCAGACACGTGGAAATTCTGTCGGCTTATTTTCCAATAGGTAAGCGATTTTTTCGAGAAACTCGAACGGGTCCATTTCTATTACGGTAGTCATTGTACCGTATAAGTCAAAGCCACTTCACCATCGGCCGATACGTGCCAATGTTCTTTTCGGCGGGTTATTACGTAGGAATTTCTTTAAAAACGTTTGGATACGATGTGTCCGCCGTAGGTAATAACCAGTTCGAACCATCTTTTCCTGCGTTTCTTCAGGCAGGGCGTAGATGGCTGCATCGAAGTTTTTGACCGGATGCCCTGGAATGGTCTTGTTGCTTGTATGTTCGGTCAGCCAGGCGAAATGTTTATAAAAGTAGTTTTGGATATTTTCTTTTCAAAAAGATAAATCAGGCTCATCTGGCCGACGATGATCATTCGTTTATTATAGCTGTTCAACTGTTCGATCAGGTATTGTATTCCCTGTCGTACACATTCAATCCCTGATAACGAGTGATAACACGCACTTCCGGCAATTCGGGGAGTAGTGAACTGGAACAAAGGCTCGGAGATCGGCACATTGATATGAACCGGCCCTTTTCCATGATGATTCAATTCCAACAATGCTTCGTTGACAAGACGGTTGCAATACCATTCATCTTCATCCGTATGAATTTCCGGCAGATTGACCGATTTCTTAACCAGGGAAACCGAATACGCCTTATTGTGGTAAAGTCTGTCCGTCCATTTGGCCTATCCAGGCTCCCCGGACGGTCTGCCGATATGACGATAAGAGGAACATGCTGGTAAGCTTCCGCCACAGCCGGATGGATATTCAGCAAAGCCGTACCCGAAGTACAGCAAACGGCGGCCGGTTTTCCTCCGTGCAATGCCAGGCCCATGGCAAAAGAATCCGGCACTTCGTTCGTCGGTGACGGAATCGCAGGTGAAGAACGGATGATTCGCCAACGTATGTACGATAGGCGAATTACGGCTTCCCGGACATAATACGATTTTATTTATACTATGCTCCTTGAGCAAGGCCACTAACTGAAGAATGTTTTTCTTATCGGTATACATATATTATATTTTATCTTATTCTGCTTACAAAAGTACATATAATATCTAACGCAAAACGCCTGTCTATCATAATAAGGCCCGCATCGTTTGTAGTTTGTCTTCCGTTTCCTGCCATTCGTCGCTTAACTCCGAAGAGGAGAGCAATCCTCCTCCGGCATAGAGTATCTGTGTCTTCTTATTGATATTCATGCAGCGCAGATTTACATACAGGTCGGTTCTGCCTTTTGGGTTTAGCCAGCCTATAAAACCGGAATAGTAACGGCGGTCGTAACCTTCATTTTCCAGAATAAAACGGTAGGCGTCATCTTTGGGCAGTCCGCAAACGGCAGGAGTAGGGTGCAGCAGGTTCAACAGGCTGCCTAGCTTATCGTTACTGTCCAGCCGGAACCTGAAATCACTTTTCAGATGACATAAAGCCCCGGCACGTGCCGAATAGGGACCTTCCATCGTCAATTCGATACCCAGTGAACTTAGCTGGTCGTGGATATAATTGGAGACTAGTTGCTGTTCCCCCTTTTGTTTTTCTCATCCCAATAAGTCGGCAGTTCCCTGTTCTGTAAAGGCTGTGTTCCTGCCAGCGCAACCGTATGCCATTCGCCCTTTTCTCCCGAAAGGATAATTTCAGGGGTTCCTCCCAGCCAGATGCCGTTTCCGGTGTATGGCAGAGGTAAACATAAGAACGGATATACTGTTTGCAGGCCTTATAAAAAGCCTTTGCAGGCGAAAAGCCGGATTCCCTGTCGAGTGTCAGACTGCGCGAAAGGACCAGTTTGTCCAGCTGTCTCTCCTGCAAAGGCTTGATAAAGGAATCGAAACAATGTGTATAGTTGTCTTTTGTCTTCCGTTCGGATGGAGATTCTGTTTCATTCGGATGAAACTCCAAATCCATTCGGATGTAATCCAGTTGACTGCTATCCGGTAATTCGCTATAATCGCGCCGAATCAGCACGATCGGACATTCCCGGCTGACCCGGAACGGAGCGATGACGAAGCCCTGTTGTTCATTCAGGTCCCTCGATATTATAAAAGACGGGCAGAACCGGAGGCTTGCATCACGAACCGGGGAGTCTCTTCCCCGGTATACGATAGATAGCAAAAACTCCGGCCCTGCCTGATCAATAAGTCAATTGTCTTGTATTTACTTGTTTCTTCTGAAATCATTTCTTTTTTAATATACTATTCACGACACGTATGGATGAAACCAACTTATCGGTGGAGGTAAACACATCTACATTCCATACATGTGAAGAACGTCCCTTATGAATAATTGTCCCGACGGCGCGTACCGTATCGCCTTCGTGAGCCGACGACATGTGACTGCCGCTCACCTGCATTCCGACTACAATCTCGTCCGGCTTAGCCAGTATCATGGAGCCTAATCCCGCTACTGTCTCAGCTAACGCCAAAGTCGCTCCGCCATGCAGTATGCCGAAAGGCTGGCGTGTACGTTCGTCGACTGGCATTGTCGCTTCCACACGGTCTTCGGATGCATAAGTATATTGAATACCCAGGTTACCCATCAGTGCATGTTTAGCTCGTATATTTAGCTGGTCCAAAGGTACCTCCGTTGGTTTGATGGCAGCAAGGATAGCGGTTTCTACGGCTATTGCCACACCATCCTGATCGTTGGTCAGTGTGGTGAAATCCGTACAGACCTTAACCGAATCACGGGCGTTGCCCATCGCTACGCTGGTCCCGGCAAGCTGTAACATGGGGACATCAGCAATTCCATCGCCAATCGCTACGACTTCTTCGGTCGTAATTTTCAGC
>VOFJ01000932.1_pt1 | contig 15741 bp, 27 predicted proteins | sample 5384081 | NCBI WGS metagenome assembly VOFJ01 (sample SAMN12384729, study PRJNA508395) | human gut metagenome | isolation source: healthy gut I | host: Homo sapiens
CAATTTGGCACTTCGTTCCAGTTACGTATTGCTGCAGGCGGCAGCGCAGAGGCCGTCTCCGCCCACAGAGGTAATGGTGCCGGAGGCTACCGATCTTTAATTGATCCAATGTCATTTCGGTTTCGCTCCTGTCCGATCAATTTGCCATTCTGATGGTATCATTCGCCAAATTGCTGTCAGTAATGATATCATATCCGGAATATTGAGCGGCGCAGTCAGGAAGTCGAATCCGCTGTATACGTTTGCAAGTGCGCGGAAGAACCCGAACAGCAGTGCCGCAATTGCAATGCGCAAAGGTTTCCACTGACCGAAAATCATGACCGCAAGTGCGAGGAAGCCGAAACCTGCAACGCCGACTTCAAAATTGCACATGCTGACGCCCGCCGTAACATAGGCAATGCCGCCCAATCCTCCCACAGCTCCGGAAATCAGAACGCCGCTGTAACGCATTTTTTAACGTTTATGCCGACGGAATCTGCCGCCTGCGGATGTTCGCCGCATGCCATCAATCTGAGTCGAAGCGTGTTTTGTAAAAGCACGACCCAGCCGACGGCAAAAGCGCAGCAAATGCAAGTATCATAAACCAGTTGAATTCCGTTCCTTCAACAAGTGCAAAGAGCTTTTTGTTTTCAACAAAAGCGATTCGCGCCAGTTGTCCGCACCGGATGTTGTCGCAATGTTGTATGCCTTTGCAATAACGGTTGCAAGCGCAAGACCGAGCATGTTCATTGCAGTGCCGACAAGCGTCTGATCCGCCTTGAAATTGATGCTTGCCACGGCAAAGAAGCAGCGAGTATATCATGCCTGCCGCAATTGAAGCCGCAACCGTCAGCAGCAGTATCACAATCCCGGGCAATTGAGGTGAAAGGTTGTGAAGCACCATCACGCCGCCCAACGCGCCGATCACCATTATGCCCTCAAGCCCGATGTTGATAATGCCCGAGCGTTCCGAAAAGCAGCCGCCGAGTGCGACAAGCAGCAAAACGGACGAAAAAAACAAGTGTGTATTGAATCAAAGCATCATCAGTTTTTTTGTTCCTCCTTTGTTTCTATTCCCAACGCTGCCGGTTCGGCCTCGGCCGTTTGTTTTTTTTTTTCCGTCAATGCGCGCATTCATGCGAAGCTTAAAGAACAGCACAAAGCCGCAGAGATAGATTATCAGCGATGAAATCAGGTCGGAAATCTGTGTCGGATAGAGACGCGTATCGAGAGAACTGCCTCCGTCCGTGATATGCTGAATAAAATAGGAAGAAAAAATCGCACCTATCGGATTCAGTCCGCCGAGGAACGCCGCGGCAATGCCGTTGAAGCCCATTGCGGGAACGGAGCTTTGGTTGATGTCCCACTCCATAAAACCCGAAAGAAACATCATTGCCGCCGCAATGCCCGCAAGCGCACCCGCAATCAACATCGTCAGGATGATATTGCGTTTTTCACGCATTCCGCAGTACTTTGCCGCATTGCGGTTCAGTCCCGTTGCCTTTATCTCATAACCGAATTCTTTTTTTTTTTCAAGAACGACCCAAATGATGACTGCAATTATTACCGCCATCGGTATTGCAATCGTCGCACTTTTCGCTGCCGAAGACCTTATTCAGTCCGAGACTCGGAAGCAGAGCGGAACTGTTGCGGCTCACAAGCGTGAAGGTGTCCTTGTATCCGACAGGGCAAAAAAATCCTAAGCACCGAATTCACCGCATAAAGGCTTATCCAATTCAGCATTATGCAGGAAATGACCTCGTTAACGTTGCAATATGCCTTAAGCGCACCGAAATGCAGCCAAGCAGCGCACCTGCGGCAGCCGCCGCAAGCAGGCATACATACCACGGCAATTCAAGCCCGAGCGCGCAATACAGTGCGGCACCCGCCAAGAACATACTGTCCCGCCGCGCCGATGTTGAAAAGCCCCGTTTTGTATGCAAAAAAGAATGGAGACTGCACATAATCAGCGGTGCCGTTTTAACGAGCGTGTTTGCAAAAACTGCTTCATCCGGCAATGCACTGCTTTCGCCTTGCAAGGAAGTTTTTTCAGCACCGCGCCGATCGCCTTCGACGCACCTGAAGGCTCATTTTAAGCAGAACGATATAGCCCACAACAAGACCGATAACGATGCACAGCAATGCGGCAAAGGAACCCCGGCTTTTTAAGCAGCCGGCGGAAAAAGCTTTTCGCCCTGCACCTGCTGCGGTGCGGAATGCTTCCCTGACTTTATTCGTTTTTGTTCCATACTCTGCCCCTTTTTGCGCCTGCCATATAAAGTCCGGAGTTCTTCCACGGTGGTTTTTTCGGATCGAGTTCACCGACAATTTCCGCCCTCGTACATCACAAGTATCCTGTCGGAAAGGTTCATAACCTCGTCAAGTTCAAAGCGAAATCAGTAGCACCGCCGCGCCGTTGTCCCGCTGTTCAACAAGGCGTTTGTGAATGAAATTCAATTGCACCGACTTATCAAGCCCGCGCGTCGGCTGAACCGCAACAAGCAGCTTGGGCTTTTTGTCGAGCTCACGGGCCACGATCGCCTTCTGCTGGTTGCCGCCGCTCATGCTGCGCACAACAGTCACCGACCCCTGACCCGAGCGGACGTCATATTGCCGCGAATCAGCTCATCGGATTCGCGAATCGCGCCGCGCTTTAAAAACCTGCGGACGAAACAAACTGCGGCTCAAAATACCTCTGCAAAATCATATTGTATTCAAGCGAATAATCAACACAAGCCCGTGTTTATGCCGATCCTCCGGAATATGGCTCATGCCCAATCGGGAACGCTTGCGGATCGGTGCGGCGGTTATATCTTTTTTCCGCACATCTGCACCTTGCCTGCGCTCAGCGGTTCAAGACCCGTAATCCCGTAAACAAGCTCCGTCTGACCGTTGCCGTCGATGCCGGCAATGCAGACGATCTCGCCGGCACGAACATTGAAGCTGACGTTTTTTGACCGCAAGATGTTTATGCAGCTTGGATTCAACGCGGGACGCGCCTTCGGCGGAAAGGACAATTTCTTTTTTCGGTTTTGCCCCATCTTTGTGAACCACAAAAATCCACATCGCGCCCGACCATCATGCGGGAGAGTTCCTCTTTGTTGTATTCTTAACATCGACGGTGCCGATGCATCTGCCCTTTCGCAGCACTGTACACCTGTCCGCAACCGCCATGATTTCGTTCAGCTTGTGTGAAATAAACAGAATGCTCTTGCCTTCCGCCGCAAGGCTTCGCATGATTTCCATCAGCTCATCGATCTCCTGCGGAGTCAAAACCGCTGTCGGTTCATCAAAATAAGTATTTCGTTGTTCCGATACAGCATCTTGAGTATCTCTGTGCGCTGCTGCATGCCTACGGTGATATCCGAAATGAGTGCATCCGGTTCGATTCGCAGCCCATATTTTTCGCTCAGCTCAACAACGCGCCTGCGCGCCTCCGTTTTTTTTAAGGAAACCGGCAGAGTTTGTGGGCTCAACGCCGAGGATGATGTTATCCAGCACGGTAAAAACATCAACAAGCTTAAAATGCTGGTGCACCATGCCGATTCCGAGGTGCGTTTGCATCATTCGGATCAAATGTTGATTTCAACAGTTTTTCCGTTCTTGCGAATTTCGCCCTCTTCCGGATGATACAGTCGAAAAGCACACTCATAAGAGTGCTTTTGCCCGCACCGTTTTCACCCAAAAAGCATGAATCTCGCCCTTTTTTGAGCTGCAATGTGATATTGTCGTTGCAAGATTCCCGAACCGCTTTGTGATGCCCGATCATTTCAACGGCATATTCGCAGCATTTGTTCCTTCGTGCATTTTTTTTTTCTCCGCAGGCAGTCCCGCGCCGCTTTGTTCTTGTCAATCGCTGTACCCCCCTTCGACTTTTTTGAACCGAGTGTTTTCAAAGTCTTATAAATATTATCTATTTTATCACAATTTCGCCCATTTTTTTCAACACATTGCGGCTTATTGTTTTAATATTTCACCGATTAATTTTGCATTCTTTTTCTTCCGTGCCTCAAAAAAAAAGCCGCCGCGGAACATCATGCATCCCGCAGCAGCCTTATTGAACTTTCAGTCTATCATTTAATCAGACGGTTTCGGTGCCCGCATTACGAAATTATTGATTAAAAAGGGCAATGCGCATTATCTGCCAATGCGTCCACCAACGGTAATATTGCCGTCCGCATCAATATCCGCAGCGGGCAGCGCAGCTTTCCGGCAGCATATAAACATTCAGCGCATGGCGCATGACCGTCAATGCGTCGCCGACAGTAACCCTTCCGTCAAAATCAACATCGCCGGGCGTGCAGGGCAGCTCACCGCCCACGGTTGCCGTGATGGCAATATCATCAAGAATAACACCGCTTTGATCGGTGCAATTGCAATGCATGAACGCAATGCTCAGTTCCTCTTCACCGGCGTAGTCGCTCAGGTCGCAGGTGTATTTGCGCCAATTACAACTGTCGAGAGTGATTGAATCGAGCGTGCCGAGAATTTCATAATCGTAGTACCCGTAATAGTTTTTCGTAAATCGAAATCACGCAGACGTCGATATGTTTCCGCATAAAATCCTCATCGAATGCGCTGAGCCAGAAGCTGAGCTGAACGTTTTCCGCATCGGCGGGAATATCGAAATACGGTATGCAGACCCAGTTATCGGGCGTGAGCGGACCGGAAGAGCTGTATGAAAGCGAAGTGCGCCAGGCGCATTGTGACCGCAGGACGTGTCCCAATGCCAATAGCTGCCGTCACCGTCCATGTCGTCGTTCCACCATTCGTCACTCGGAAGCTGTGAAAAATCCTCTTCAAAAATCGTGAATTCCTCTCCCGGCTGCGGTTCGGCCGTCGGTGCCGCCGTCTGCGCGGGTTCGCCGATTACAGCAACGTTGTCAAGATAACCGCAGTCCGCACCGGAATTGTTCGATGCATCCTTGTTATATGCCCACTCCACGGTATACGTTCCCGCCTCTTCCGGAGTCCATGTGAAGGTTTCCCAGCCGAGCGGAGTGTTTTCCTCAACGCTGTGAATATAATCGATATATTCTCCGTCAACGATGAATACAAGATAATCCCACATTGCAAAGCGCACCGGTCGTAGGTTCACCGTCAACATTCCAGTCAAAGGAAAGGCTCTGCCCTTCCGCAATCGTGACCTGTGCCGAAACCGCGCTGCTTGAATTGGCTGCGCCCGCGTTGCCGCTCTTTGCCGCCGTCCGCCCGTCAATTTCAACAACCTGCCACGGATACGCCGAGCCGTTTGCAAACGCAATGCCGCTGCCCGGTGCATTCAGCGCAGCATCAAGCGCGCTGTCAAGCGGAACATTCCTGTTCGCACCCTCCGCAAGCACGGCAGTGCAGAATAAAAAGCAATGCCGCAATGCCAATTGTGAGCCATGTCTTTCTTTTTCATCATGTATCCTTCCGTATAGGTTATTTCCGATATTCGCTTTTCGATATATCGGTTGGTTAATTATACCATTAATAAGCACACATTGCAATGCAGATTGAATTGAAATGCAAAATCAATGTGAAAAATGAAAAACGCAAACCGAATCTGCCGATGCTTCCGCGGTTTGCGCCGGTTGCTATATTCAAATTGGCTTTCTGCGGCCTCCGTCCGTCGGCAGTGCCGCCGTTTCGTTGCCGTCGGTTCAAAAGCCCATTGCCGTTCGCATTGCAAGCAATGAATCCGCCGCAGTAACGTTTCCGTCGCCGTCAGCATCCGCCGCCGCGGGGGGCCGCGCCGCTGAGGTGAACAACGCCGAGCGCGTGACGCATGATCATGAGTGCATCGCTTGAAGTGACCCTGCCGTCGCCGTCAACATCCCCCGGAATGCCCGACTGCGCTGCGAGAACAACGGAAAAAACTGCCGTGCAGCCTTCAATGTTCACCGTTACCGTCTGTTCGCCTGCACTGCCGCTGTTGAACCCGGTGCAGAATTCATCGGAAAGCGGCATATAGCAATCGCCCCAAACATTCGACCGCAGCCGCACGGCTATGCCCATGGAGCTTATCGATGTTCCGAGCGGGAACTGCATCGAACTCGGAAGCATCAGGCTGCATTCCGTATATCTTTCGCTGAAGCCCGCACAAAAAGAGCTGAACCCAATGCTTTCCGTATATGCTTTTCGGCTCATGCTTCATGCCGACACCGATATGCTTATAGCTTGCGGAAAGGATGTTATTTCGGTGACCTTCACTGTTCATCCACGAGTTCATAACGGCAGCCGGTGAATTCTGCCCCGCTGCAATGTTTTCTCCCGCCGACTGATAATTGCCTATGCCGACTTCGTCAAGCACGGTGAAGCAGCTTTCGCCGTTCGGCCTTGTGTGCGAAAAAAAGCGTCACGATCTCCCGCGCACGAATCTCCGCACCACTCTGAAGCGTTGAAAAAGTCGTCAGCGGCGACAGTCCTCTTGCAGAACGTTCGCTGTTCACAAGGCGCAAAACTTTCCACTCGTCCGCGGAAACGATCGACGGAATCACCCGCCCGCTCCGTTCGCAGGTTCAACCGTAATGCCCGATGCAGCGGTTTCGTTCGAGCCCGCCGCAAATGCCGCCGCAGAATTCAGCACCGCAAATGCGCAAAGCACGAATGCAAGCAATTGTTTCAAATACCTTTTTTTCATTTTTTACTTCCCCTTTCGGCTGTTCTTCGGCCGCCCGATTTCGCCGAAACGATTCTATCACCGGAAGAGAGTGCTGTCAATCGGAAATGCGCAATGTGAAATGAGCAATTAGCAATGAGCAATTAGGAATGAGTAATGAGTAATTAAAGTTGGTGAGGTCAGCACATCGGTAAGTGGATAGTGTCAGCAGATAGGTAAGCCGCTGGTAAGTACACACCTGTCTCGTCAAGGTGGAGATCAACGCAATTTCGGCAGGAACACAAGGAGGAAATTGTGTTGATACGACCTTGACGACGGGAAAAAGATATAATGGGAAAGAGGCGTGTAAGCAAGATAGGGCTTACCGCCCTTAATCGCCAATCAAATTTATTTTAATTCCTTAAGAGGATAAAAACAATAGGAATCGAGGTCAAGCGTACCGAGCAGAAAATCCGCTATGAAGACAAGAAAAGAATGTCCGTCATCCAATGGTTTCAGCCCCACATGCCAGCCTCGAAGAGCATAACCTATCGTTATGCGAACACCATTCAGAATAATCTCTCCGCCGCCGGTTACCTTTTCGGACAAGAAAACCGATCGGATATTCGAGTTCGTCATAATCGCCGGTGTATTTCCGTTCTGATTTTGTGTAGAGTTCATCCGGCGTTTTCATTCCGATCGCCTCATTCGGTCTGACGGAGTTGTATTCCTTTACCCATTCGTCGAGCACAGCCTGATTCGCCGAAATCCCGCCGGGCACTTTCCCCTCTATCTCGTCTGCAATATCTTTGTGCATTCGCTCCAAAGATCCGTTCTGCTCGGGATGCCCTTTCAAAGAACGATCCGGCAGGATGCCTAACGTGATCCACCAAACAGCGATTGTCGTGAGATTCAAAATGCCGTTCGGCGCGGCAAAAGGCGTACCGTTATCGCTGTGAATGACCTTCGGAAGACCGTATGTTTTAAACAAGTCTGTCATAACAGCCCTGACGGCAGCGGAGCTTTTTGACTGCATCAGCTTTGTGCAAAGGATTTTTCGACTGTATCTGTCACGAACGGTGAACGGTTCACAGATTTCCCCGTCGGATTTCCACCATCCCTTGAAGTCAATACTCCAAACGTCATTTGCCGCCTGAGCCTGTATTTGCTGCTGCAATCGAGGACAATCGGAGGATACCGGAGGTCTTATCTTGCGTGGTTTGACTAAACCGGCTTTGTCAAGAATCCGTTTAACGCTGGATAACGAAGGAACATCCTTTGCGGATACGCTTTTGCGTAAATCTCCCGAATCTTTTTCGGTCCCCACGCCAAATGCGCATTCTTGATACGGATCAGCTCCGCTGCCGTATCTCCGTCAATCATGTCCTGTGTTAATCTGGCGCGTGACTGTTCATACAGTCCGGCTTTTCCCTGTTCGTAAAAAACGATTCTTCCACTTGTGACCCGTTTTTTTCGGAAATTCCGAAATCTGCACATAAATGTTTGAATGGTTTTTCATTTGCCAACATCGCTTTGATAAACAATTCTTTTTGTTCCATTTTATCGGTTTCCTTCCATGGCATAATGTTCACCTCTTTCTGTGTCCATTATACCTGAAGACTTACCGATGTGCTGAACCTTTCACTTACCTATGTGTTGAGCTTCTCCACTTACCGATGTGCTGAACCCGCACCCCTGCTTCCCTGTTCAGCCGAGAAAGATAATTGCTCATTGCTCATTGCTCATTTCTCATTCCTCACTCTTCATTCCTCATTGTTTAAACGCTCTGCTGCACACAAAAACCTTTGGTATAATACCCTTACCCGGTTATTCGGTTGAACCGGGCAAACCGACATCGGACATTGGAGGAAAAAAAACCACAATGGAACATAAAAAAATTAAGATTTACCGTATTCGCGGCACTGCGCTGCTTTCGGCTGTTTTGGCGGTGCTTTTCATAATCACGGGCTGCACGGGCGGTAAGCGGGACGGTGACGGCTGCGCCGACCGGCACGCCGAATTCCGCCGAAATGCCGACGGCAACCCGGATCCGCGTCCGCATTTTGCGGAAGTCAATCTGCCGTTTGAGCCGACACTGAATTATTTTGCCGCGCCCGAAGCTGTGCTTGAGGTTTTGACGGAGAATGAACTTCAGGGTTATCCTGCGGTCGTTGCGGCATACATGAACTATGAAACGGGCGTCGATCTGCCCGGGTCAAAAGACGATTATCCCAATCTGCTCCGCCTTATCGACATGTATTTTCCTGTTTTCTTTGCCGATATTTATGATACAACGGTCCGATTTTCCGAAGGTGAAAACGGGTGCAGGCTTGAATGGAGTTACTTTTCCTCCTCCCGCGAGGAGCACAACACTCTGTTTCATCGGTTTGAAACCAGGGTTGCCGAATTGCTGAAACCTTCCGAAGGCGCAAAAAGCCGAATCAATGCAGGCCGTTGCGGTGTATCAAAAAGCTGACCACCGAAACGGCATATGATTTCAACGAGGAAACCCTCGGCGGCGAATCGGTGCCGTCATGCGGCATTGCTACGATGCCGTCACGGGAAGGCCTCGGCGTTTGCTGGTGTTTCGGACGCTCATACTGTTTCCTGCTTTGTCAGCTTGGGTTTGAGGCATTGACGGTGCACGGCATTGCGAAGGATCTCCGGGCTGCACGAATGGACTTTGTTCAAATATAATGATGAATGGTATTATGCCGACCCGACATGGGACATAGGCGGCTCATCCCTGCTGTATTACGGTTTTACCGCCGACAGACGCGAACTGAACGGTTATATGAAAAATGCGGTTTACTATATGGAGGGCGAAAATCACCTTGCGGCGGATAAATTCGATGTTTCCGCGCTTACCTTCTCCGCTTTTTTCACGGGCGTTTGCTACGGAGATTCCTATGAACTCGATTACGAGGGCAACGCTGTTGTTTTTCCACGTTGATAACGGCACTGAGGGGTGAGGAACTCATCCGCTTGAGCTGCCTGCGGACAAGGATTAAAAGCATGAAGCAGACGGACGAAGCTGTTTTTAAGAAAAAGCTGCTCGAACTTGCTTCCCGCGCAAACGGCAGCGGACGCTGTACGTTCACGCCCTTTTTGGGGCTTGCGGAACAGAACATTCTGCATTGCGCCGAAAAAGAGCTTTCAGGCGTTATTCGTACCGAATTCGGCGGCACGGACGGCTGCGAACGCATAATGGTTCGTTTCGGCGACCCGGAGGACTGCGGCTGCGCGTGTCCGTTTCCGATTCGCTGCATACGCGCCATACCTCGTTCAAAAAAATTTGCCGAGCAGCTCACGCACCGCGATATTCTCGGTTCGCTTATGGCTTTGGGAATCGACAGGAACCGAACGGGCGACATTGCCGTTCGCGAAAACAGATTTATATTTTCTGCACGGAGCAAATCGCGCCCTATATTGCCGAAAATCTCGCTTTCCGCACGGCGAACGGATCTCAGCTGCGATATTCTGCCCCTGCCGGACACTATGGAAGAGAACGGTTCGCCCGCGCCGCTGCTGCCGCCGGGATTGCTTTTCACCCTTCGCACCGTGCAATGCAATGTTGCAAGCGAAAGGCTTGATGCCGTTGCAGCGCAGGTTTTCCGCCTGTCGCGCGGGGTGAGCTTCCGGAGCTGCTGCGAAGCGGAAAAGTGTTTATAAACGGAAGAACGGTTTTCGATGCAGGCCATGTGCTGAAATCCGGAGACATTGTTTCCGTCAGAGGGTGCGGAAGGTTCGTTTACCGCGGCATTGAACGCGAAACAAAAAATCCCGTTTTTTTTTTGTTAAAACGGAGATTTACAGCTGACAGCGCCGTGCTGCGGTTGTGTATATCCATTCCGAAAATTTGTATAATCCCTGCCGGATGTGCCGAATGCTTGCATAGCGGCGGGGTTTATGTTATAATTCCGCTATAATTCGGGAAATGTGTCCGGAAATGCGGGCATGTTTGTCAAAAAAAGCGAACGTGTCAACGGAGCCTGCCCGCTGCGGGAAAATCGCTGCACTCAGTTTGTGGGCTGTAAAACGATATTTCTGCCTTTGGAACAGGCCGCCGTTTGATTTTCGGGGAGGGTGTTTTGCGCACGGGCTGCGTTTTGAAATTCTGTTTTCCGACGGAAGCTTTCCGAACAGTTCGTGTGAGGAATGTCCGCCGATGCATAATTCGGCGGAAGTTTTAGTTAAAATGGAAAATTTATTACCTTTATGTGTTTGTGCGCTGAGCCTCGCATTGCTCGCTGTTTGGGCTGTGCCGAAAGCGCAGAAACGAAGCAAACCGAAAGAAGCTCCGTGTTGCCGTAAACGTTAACGGCATTCGCGGCAAATCAACAGCAACAAGGCTTATCACCGCGATCCTTGCCGAAGCGGGTTATCGCGTTGTCGGCAAAACCACCGGCACCGCCGCAAGAATGATATTCTGGGATGCGGAAGATGAGCAGGAGGTTGTTCGTCGTCCCCACGGAATATCCATTTCAGAACAAATACAGGTCATCAACAGTGCTGTCAAACGCGGTGCCGATGCCCTTGTTTGCGAATGCATGGCTGTTCGCCCCGATTATCAGCGCGTATATCAGCATCAGATAATCAACGCCGGGCTGACGGTCATCACGAACGTGCTTGAGGATCGACCTGGATGAAATGGGCCCCACAACCGACCAGATCGCGTGGGGCGTTTGCAGATACTATTCCTTACAACGGCGCAGTCGTAATTCCCGACTGCGAGTATACCGAATATTTCAAGAGCGTTGCCGAAGAACGCGGCACGCGTTTTTGTTGCAGACGATTCACTTATTTCAGAAGAGTATCTTAAACAGTTTGATTACAGGTTATTTCCGCACAACTGCTCGGTTGCGCTTGCCGCCGCCGATGCCTCGGCATTGATCGCGAAACTGCTCTTTCCGCAATGCTGAAAGCCCATGCGGATCCCGGTGCGCTGCGGTTCTACGATATCAGCCTGCCGAAAGGTGATTGCTGCATTGTGAACGCTTTTGCGGCAAACGAACCTTCCTCCTCGCTGGACATCTGGAACATCGTTTGCAGCGAACGTCCGGAACAATCCAGCAAATCCCATCATACTTATGAACTGCCGACCGGACAGAGTTGACAGAACAAAGCAGTTTGTTCGCGATTTTTCCCGAAGATTCCGAATGCTGTCATCATTGCCGCCGGCGAAAGCACGGGCAATATCACAAAGGCCGAAGCTCACGGACGTTTTCCGAATGCCGACAGGTACATCAATCTCGAAAAGCAATCCCTGAAAAGGTGCTTTGAAACGCTCAAGCCCCTGCTCCGGGAAGAATCGTGATGTGTCGGAAATATCCACGGCCCGGTGAACCGATTCTGCATGCTTTGCTCGAATACGGAAAACTTCCGCTTCCCGAGCCGATTTTCCACGATCGCAGAAAGAGCCGGCATTGATTCCGCTTTTGGGCATTTCCCCGAAAAGCAGAGAGAAAAAAGTATAGCCCGAATGCGGCAAAAAACTTAAGAGGTTAAAATGACTGTAACAAATTTCTATCTGGCAATAATCATCGGAACCCTTATCAGCCTTTTGGTTGACGAACTGTTCGGAATTCAGTGCGGCGGACTTATCGTGCCCGGCTTTATCTTGCAATGGTAATCGACGATATTCCCTGCATCCTGCTCGTTTTTTGCAATCAGCTTCATAGTTTACGTCATCGTGAACTATGTTTCTTCCGAAATTCATGATTCTGTTCGGCAAGCGCAAATTTGCAGTGACGCTGCTGCTCGGAATTTTTCTGAAGCTTGTTGTTGAGCTGCTCTTCCCCTTTTTTCCCGTTTGCAACGGTTGCATTCCGCGGCGTCGGGCGCAATCACCCCAAGCTTGCTTGCAAACACATATTCAAGGCAGAGCATTTTACACGATCCCCGCAACGCTTGCAGCAACACTCGTAACTTACGGACTTGTGACGCTGCTCAGCACCGTTCTTGCCGGCTGATTTCGGCACGGCATTGAAATCGCAGAAATATTTCAAGGTTTTTAACGGCAATGACTGAAAAAAACAGAACTCAAGGAAATCATTACGGAAGCCTCCTCACTTAGGGGCTTACGGTTAAACAGCGGGTGCGATCGGCAACCGCCGCAGAGTCAAACGACGCAGGAACTTTGTTCTGCCGCTGGTCTGTTTCGCGGTGCTTTTCGCGCTGATGTTCTGCATCGGCAGCATCGAATCAAACTCCGCCGCTTCGGCAAAAAAATCCCCCGAAGGCACACCGAACAGCGGGCTTCAGCTCACCTTCCTCGGAGATATCATGATGGGGAAGGTACATCGGGCAAATGTGCGATGACAAAGGGCTACGACAGGCTCTTCAGCGGCATTTCCGGCATTTGGAGCAACCCGACCATGTTTTTGCAAACTTTGGAAGCCCTGTCCGCACGGGCGACACAAGCGGCTATCAAAAAACGGCTTTTGACGGTATTCCGCTTATCGCAAGCGAGACCGCCGTGCTCAGTATGCAGGCGGCGGGCATCGATGTTGTCGGATTTTCAAACAACCACTGTTTCGACTACGGCAAGGCAGGTGGGTACGACAATTCCCGTGCGTTTTCGACAGTATCGGTCTGACCCATGCAGGTGCAATTCCCGGATGACACGCAGCCCGATGTTCCTCCGTACACAGTCATAACGGCCGAAAACGGCAAAAAAAAGATCGGTTTCATCGCCATCACCTCGGTTTACAGCCCCGAAACCGCGCACGGCGGAGTGGACAACAAGCCATTTCATGTTCTATCGCTATATCACCGCTTCCGCACAGGCAAACGACCTCACGGTTGTTTATCTGCACAGCGGCAATGAATACACCGCCATACTGGATGACAAGCAGCAGGATGTTGCGCACAGCATCATTGACGCGGGTGCCGACATGGTCATTGGCTCTCATCCGCATAATGTTCAGCCTGTCGAACTGTACGGGCAACGGCATTATCTTTTACAGCCTCGGCAACTTTATCAGATCAGGGCAACACATTCACCCGCGACGGCATCATTGTTCAATACAACGAATCCGAAGACGGGCGCAGGTATTTTGAAACCATACCCATCCGCATCGATGACGGCTGCCCGCGTAACGACAAAAGGCTTCATATACGCGCGCCGCATCAACTCGTATACTTACCAAGCTGCTCGAACCGAAAGCTTTACGGAAACCGCTGACGGGCATATTATTATTGAACTTCCGCCGAAAGTAAACTTCTGAACGGATACTTCCGGCACCGATACAAACTGCGGCGAGAAATTATGAAAAAGGTAAAAAGCTATAAAAAGTAACAGAACACGCGGAAGCAGACCTGCTGCAAAGGATGCTTGCTGCCGCATTGGCATTACCTTTATCGTTCAGTTCGTCGGCTGCAATTCCTGCAGCAAACCGGGCAGCGATGATATCGACCACTTGCCCAACGTTTCCCTTGAACCTGTTCCTGCAACAGAAGGGGCCGGGCACATCCTCTTCACCCTCTGTTGTCAGCAACCGAAACGGTTATTCCGTCAGCACCTCAAACATCTATGCAACCATGGTCGCGGCTCAGGTGCTTGATGCGGGCGGAAACGCTGTTGACGCTGCTGTTGCGGCTGCACTACACGCTCGCCGTTGTTGAGTCCACGCCTCGGGCATCGGCGGAGGCGGCGGAATGCTTTCATTTACGACCCCAAAACCGATAAATATCAGTTTTTGAATTATCTTCCCAAGCTGCCCAATCCGGTGCAAATTACCGTGATATGCTGTTCGGGTTTTGTTTCCGGCATGGAAACGGCAAAACGAGCTTTACGTTCGTTCAGCATGGCGTCGCTTATGAACTACGCAATTTTAATGCGGAGAACGGATTCACCGTTGACGATGCGCTCATGTTCCGAATTAAAAACGCAGGAGCGACTTTTTCCGATCCCAACACGCCTTTTTGCGGCGGTGCAAAACGCAGGCGACACCGTCGCCCTTCCCGAGCTTGCGCAGGTTCTTCGCCGCATATCCACCGAGGGCAGCTCCGCATTCTACACCGGCAGCGTTGCCCAAAAAGTATTGCGAATGCAGCCGGAATGACGCTTGAGGACCTTTCGGCATATGAAACCCTGCTCACCGATCCGCTCATCGGCGAATTCAACGGATATGACGTCATCTCCGCTCCTGCTCCCTTCGGCGGCATGACGCTAATTCAAATGCTTAAAATGGGTGAGATTCTTGAAATTCCCGACCCCGACACCGATCCCTTCCGGCTACCTCAAAAAGCTTACCCAGCTTACGCTCATCTGCGGTTAAAGAGCGACCAGCGCGGCAGTGGCCGCAGGTCTGCTGTTGTTAAGCCTGACCGCGGCGGTGCACGGGTGATCCGATAAAAAAGTATAAACCTCCTTCCCGCAGGGCATACTGGCCCCAAAGGAAGGAGGTCTTTTTTTTGTGCAGACCTTTTACAAAATCTGCCTTGCTGCTGCTCATTGTGGGCGGTGTGAACTGGGGGCTCGTGGGGCTTTTTCAGTTCGACCTTGTGGGCTGGCTGCTGGGCGGCAGCACCTCGGTGTGGTCCCGCATCGTGTTTGCGCTGGTGGGCTTGGCCGCCCTTGGCTGCATTCCGGAACTGTTCAGCGAAGAACCGGAGGAAGAATAACCTGAAAACGGCTGCTGCACTTTGCGTGCAGCAGCCGTTTTCAGGTTATAGTTTTTCCAGCGAAAATATAAAATATTTTCTGTGTGGTTTACTGGTCGTTATCCACATCGTCCCAGCCAATGAGGTCGGGCAGGGTCAGTGTCTCGTCCGAGCAGTGGTGGCTTGCGCGGCGCTGGTCGGCAGCCTTGGTGTGCACTACCTCGCGGGCAAGCTCCCGGATGGCAATGCAGTCCTCCGGCAGGTCGGTCTGGCTGCGGCCGGAGTGGGTGAACAGGATTTTGCCCTCGTGGCCCACGATCAGGGTCATGGGCAGGATCTGCGGAGCATTGCGGTCGTAGTGATAACCGGCATCCCGGGCACTTTTGTAGATGCGTTGGGCAGAAAAGCTCCAGCTCAAAAGTCCGCGTGCCTGCTCCACCCCCAGATAGCTGTACAGCACACCCGGCGCATCGCAGATGATGGGGAAGGGAAACTCTTTCCCCTGTGTAGCCTCGGCCACTGCGCGGGGGGGCTGAGCGCACAGCAATACGTAACTGAACGAAGTACAATGA
>VOFJ01001124.1_pt1 | contig 15740 bp, 25 predicted proteins | sample 5384081 | NCBI WGS metagenome assembly VOFJ01 (sample SAMN12384729, study PRJNA508395) | human gut metagenome | isolation source: healthy gut I | host: Homo sapiens
ATAAGAGATTACATCAGACCGTACAATTGAAGAGTATGTAAAAGATATTTGGAAAGTGAAGAAAGTAACAGTTCCGTCTGGACAACCTGAATAAAAGAAGAGGCGATTTATATGTATAATAATATTTATGGTTACAGCTACAGCATACTTTAAAGGATCCATTTTGGGAATCGGAATAGGAATCATGATATTTTATATCATTGTAATGCTATTGATAGGGATTATTTCCCTTGCAAAGTTATATCCTTCGTAATTAGCAGGATTATATACAATTGTTACGAAAACATAGAGGATATGGTAATGCATGCTGCATTTATTCCATTCTTTAGAATATATCTGCAAGGGAAAATTGAGCGGAGATATCATTTAAGAACAAAACAATGCGTGATACAGGAATCTGGCTGGCAGTCATTCATATATGTACGGCGTTGTGGTTCAGGTCATCTATGAAAGGTGATGTGTTTATGCGGAATACTTGCAATATTGGCGGACAATGCATGTAAGTGCAGGAAAATTTTAATTCTTATTATTCTGCTTTCATATTGGCACTATAAGTCTGGGATATAAGATCCTTTATAAGACTTTGCGGGTAATAGTCATTATCAGGTCTTACAATATGACATCAGGATATATGTTTCCCTTAGCACATGCGATTGCTCGAACACTTTTACCATTGTATGGTCTATTTGCTTCTTTGTGATGAGAAATCGCGAGCAGAGCAACAATAACGAGACTCATGATGCAGATTCCACCAGAGGGATACAGAGGGAAAAAGCAAAGACAGAGAACCGCAGAGGAAACTGCCGATTGCAAATGAAACAGTATCATTCGATACTGGCGATTCTGATGAGGTCGCATCAATGAAATAACAGAAACTTTAAATATGGAATATATTAGGACAGCCCTTCATATCATATGATATGGAGGGGCTGTTCTAAAAAAAGAAGATACAACGGAAAATAAAATTCTGGGTATATTTTCTCATAATCCTTATTTTATTTCTTATGTTATGACCAAATGTTTATTCATGGGGCGGATATGAAAACAAAATGGAATCAAAATCAAAAATTTTGTAAAAAGTAAAACAGGTAGATATAAAGGCGAGGAAGAAATCATAGAAGTTCCCTGGAATGAATATTTCACAGGGAGTGCTATCAGCAGAAGTACCGGTTTCGGCGGAAGAATTTATAAAGGCGCAGGCCGTTGTTGTGCGGACAAAATTGTATCAGATAAATGAGGATGCAAGACAAAAATGGAGAGAAGCTGTATTCGAGGAACAATATTTAACAACGAAAGAAATAGAAAAAAGCAGATGAATGCTCAGAATGATTCTTATTATGAGGAAATTTATACAAGCTGAGGAAGAAACAAAAAGCAAGTGGTGTATTATCAGGGGACATATGCATATGTTCCGTTTCATCGGTCTAGTAACGGAATGACGAGAAGTTATCAGGAGGTTACAGGGCAAGAAGCATATCCTTATTTGACGGCAAAAAGAGTGCCGGAAGATAAAGAGGCAGAGGATGAACTACAAGTACGGACTATATCGTATCGTGAGGTACAGAAAAATGTCAGCCATTTTTGAAAGCGGTGGAAGAAAAGGATGCAGATAAGCTCTATAAGTTTTCGGATTTTAAAATAGAAAGCTTATGATTCTGCCGGATATGTGTTGCAGATGAAAATAGGAAATACCATTTGTAGCGGAGAGCAATTTAGAGAAGCACTGTCACTTCCATCGAGTTCATTTTCTATAAAAAGATGTAAAAAGGAGAATTACAGATTAAAACAAGCGGTAATGGACATGGTTTGGGAATGAGCCAGTGGACAGCGAATCAGATGGCAAAAGAAGGAAAAATCGTATAAGGGAAATTCTGCAGTATTTTTTATGAAGGGACGGAAGTTGTGGAGCAGACAATGGAATAAAATCAGTAAATAGGTATAAGAATTCATTTATCTGGTAAAAAAATATAGCCAGAGGTGATGAATATGAATAATAAAGAGAAAGCTTCATTCTGGAAAAAAGAGAAATGCAGCAGTTGCAGTTGTCATCTGTTTTGTTGCAGTGATTGCAGGTATTGGTACATATACATTTCGCAATTCTGAGGGACAAAATAAAGCAGCAGGTGAAAAAAATGCTCAGGAGGAAACAAAAGGGACAGAAAGAAAAAAAGTCAGTCAGTAGGAACAAGTGATATTGTGCTGCCTGAACAAGAAGCAAATACATCTGATACAGAAGAGGATACAGATGAAAATGCGACAGATAATAATGAGAATACAGCAGATAATAATGAGGATGCTTTGCAGGAAACAGAAACATCGGCAAGTACGTATAATGTCTGGTTTGATGAAAATAGTCTTCTGGAATGCCTGCAAGCGGTGCAACATTAATTGGTTATAGTATGGATCAGACGGTATATTTTCCAACGCTGGAGCAATATAAATATAATCCGGCAATAATTATAGGCGGACAAGTTGGAGAAGAGATTGGGGCGGCAGCACCAGGGATTGTAAGTAATATCGAACAGACTGCCCAGACTGGCGTTACGGTAACGTTGGATATGGGAAATGGGTACACAGCGGTTTATGGACAGTTGAAGGAAGTGCCGCTACAGATTGGAGATTATGTGGGGAGCAAGGAGAACTGATTGGGTATGTGAGTGAACCTACAAAGTATTATTCGGTGGAAGGAGCAAATTTGTATTTTGAAGTGCAAAAGGATGGTGTTCCGGTGAATCCATTGGATTTTATGGAGGGGTAGGGTTTATTTAGTTCACGACAGCCTCCAAGCAAGAAAAAAGACTATGCACTCCTACTCAGCTTCGTCGGGCAAACCCGACTCAATTCGCTGGATTGCATAGTCTTTTCTTGTTAGAGGTGTACCGTGATTGAAATAGGTAAAGTGACAGAAGACTCCTTTTGCTGGAGACTCCTATGTATCTACACATTTAAGCTTATTCAGTGTTGTAGATATCTTTGTGGCAACTGTTGTATCTGCACTGGCTTAATATTCGCTGTTGCAGATGCTTTTTTGAGACCGATGTATCCGTAACTTACTTTTCTTTAAACTTGCAGAGATACTTTTCAGCCTGCCTGTCATGTACAATTGCATCTACATCTTACTTTTTCTATGCCTTGCGGATACTCTCTGGTAAAAATGTGCATCCTCAATTTGCTCTTTCTATGCTTCACAGATACTCCTCATCAAAATTTTGCATCTTCAATTCCCCAAAATCCATTATCTCAGATATCTTCCCCAATATCCTTTGCGTTGCTAGTTACTTCACAACTTGAGCCAATACATTACCTAAAAAAATCTACGCTCTTATGTGTCTCCCGCTCATGGAATCTGAGCAAGAATTCTTATATCAATTTTTTTGTAAGGAACGTATTGCCATTTAGTGAAGTAACTAGCAACTCAGTGAACTAAACAGCAACTTTAGTTCCACTTCTTTTTTATAAATCAAATACAATGGCAATCCCACAAACACCATTCCACCAATCATATTTCCAAGTGTGACAGGAATAAAATTATGCAGACTGTTTAGTGGTGTGAGAGTGGCAATCTGCTCAGCTGTGATGCCGTAAGCATCTTTAGCCTTTGCAACATAGTCGGGGTTAGCAGCTGCCATAATACCAGCCGGAATATAAAACATGTTTGCAACGCAGTGTTCGAAACCGCCAACAACAAATGCACATATCGGGGAAGAAAATTGCCCATACTTTACCGGCAATATCTCTTGCAGAAGTAGCCATCAGTACTGCAAGACATACCAGAATGTTACATAAGATTCCGGAAGTGATTCCCTGCAGTGGTGAAATTGCGATCTTTCCAACAGCAACTTTGATTGTGTAAGCACCGAGCAGACCGCCCGAATAGTTCAAGTTTCCGCTGAATACGATCAGAATGTCAACGCATAGAGAGCACCAATCAGATTACTGAAAAATACAATAATCAAGTCACGGAAAAGTCCTCCCCAAGTTACACGCTTGTCGAAAACATCCATAATAATAAGACAGTTTCCGGTAAAAAAGTTCTCCGCCGAGAAAGACAATGAGCATCAGACCTACAGGGAAAATAGTACCTGCAAGAGCTCTGGCAACTCCGACATTTTCTACAGCGTGTGCAGCGGTGCTGCTTGTTGCTCCGCCGAATGCGATAAATGCACCAGCCATGATGCCGAGAAGAATCATCTTGCCAAGTGGAAGGCGGGTTTTATTTTCACATGCCTTGATACTTAGGTCGATGACTTCGGCAGGGGTATTAAAGTGATTGTCCATCAGTATTTCCTCATTTCTTTAGTTTTTTATCGACTGTATGTTAAATAATTAACGGAATTATTCTATACTAGAAAATACTGAACGCAAGTGTTTGGCGCAATGTTTCCCGATAGATACAAAATAAAGCTAGTATTCTGATGGATATAAAGCAAAACTATTATTTCAATGGATACAAAGCAAAGTCATTATTTTGAAGATGCAGGTGTCAGCATCAATAACAGACTGAATCTGCTTCATAAGACTATCGTAGTTTTTCTGCTCGTCGATACCGCCAAGTAATGGCTCTCCAACAATATTTCCGTTTCTATCAACGAGGATAGTAGTTGGGAAAGCTACAATATTTCCAGCATATTTTCCGAGTTCAGAATTTGAATCAAATGTGAGATTACGGTAGGAAGCCCCCCTGTTTTTCTAAGATTTTTTAGCTTCTTTTTTATTCCATCCTGATTGTCATCCAGAGTTTCTGTGTTGATTCCAACTACTTCTCCGCCCATTTCCTTAAGTGTTTCGTTTAATTTGTTAAGTTCAGGAAGTTCTGCTACGCAAGGTTTACAACCGCTGAACCAGAAGTTTACAACTGTAACAGCATTTTTTGAGAAAAGACTTTCATCAACATTGTTTCCGTCAAGATCTTTTTCCGGCGAAACCACTGAAAACACTTGAAGAAGAATCGGATTTATCAGAAGTAGATTTATCGGAAGCGGAACTCTCTTTTTTCAAGTTTTGCGATTTCGTCTTCGATGCCACGAATTTGCTCAATATCTTTATTTAATGTGAAAAAGTTCTTCTTCGGTGAAGCTATCCTTGTTTGCTTCAACTGTTTTAGCAAGAAAATCCGCATAGTTTTCATCCGTTTCACTGGCAGCAGCATCTTTATTCATAAGACCGAAGAATTTGTTCCAGGCATCCTGATGTTTGGCAAAAAGTTCATTTTCCTGCTGATAAAAAGAGCATCCAGGCGTGCATTGAGGTCATCGGAAGAATCATTTTTTTGTAGTAGTTGCTGTGCTGCTTTGAGTAGATGAACTGTTTTTGTCTGCATCAGAGCTTTTGCTTGTGCATCCTGAAAATGTTAATACCATTGAAAGTGCCATTGTTGTTGCAATAAGTTTTTTGAATTTCATAATTAAAATCTCCTTGTTTTTTATATTATTATTTTGAACCGAAATGTTTTTGTATCGGTTGTTTTAAAAGTTAATTGTTTTTGTATTCTTTTCTGTCGACTTAGTACTAAATCCGTATTTATAACAAAGTGCGTCTGTAGGACATGCTTTTTGATACATTCGCCACATCGGATACACTCCGGATGATTTGGGCTCTCGACTACATTTACATCCATTTTGCAGACCTTACTACATTTCTGACATCCTACACATTTATTATTGTCCACGTTTATTTTAAGGAATGAAACTTTGTTAAAGAGAGAATAAATCGCTCCAAGAGGGCAAAATCCATTTACAAAACGGACGGTAAAATAAAATACTAAGGATGATAACAATTGTAAGGATAGAAAATTTAAATGTAAAAAGTTTTCCAAGTGCACTTCGGATGCCGGCATTTGTGATAGAAAGCGGAAGTGCTCCCTCTAACACGCCCTGAGGGGCAAATATATTTGCAGAAAAATGGGTCACCCATGCCAAGCGAGTTTGTTACAAGGGCAGGGAGCAGTATAACAAAAACGATAAGAATAATATATTTTACATATCGTAAAGGTTTTAATTTGGCTGTGGAAAATTTCTTGCCGGGGATTTTGTGGAGCAGGTCCTGAAACCATCCGAACGGACAGAGGAAACCACAAATAAATCTTCCAAGCAGAACGCCCATTAATATAAAAAAAATCCTGTTATATAATAGGATATTTTAAATTTGGATGAACCGACCACTGCCTGAAAGCGCCGATCGGACAAGCTCCTGTAGCCGCCGGACAGGAGTAACAATTCAGACCCGGTACGCAGGCTGTCTTGACATTTCCTGATAAATAGTTCCTTTGAAAAGGTTTGGCAGATGAATGTTGGTAAGCAGTGTTGCAGCTGCTTGTATCCACCCGCGGAAGCGGCTTAAAGTTTTTGAGATTACATTTTTATTCTTATCCAATTCCGACACACTCCAGACATAATTTTATTGCTTTGCTAAAAGTACAACTGCGGCTTCGCCACGGAAAATACCATAGAGAAACATGATAATACCGACACAAAAATAAAACCGAGCTGCGACCATTTTATTGACTTCAAAATAAGACTCCCTTCCTTTCATTTGCTGATTTATTGACCTTTCGATATTCGCATTATACAATAGAGGGTGTAAAATTTCTGTTAAGAAAATGGAGAAGTTAAATTGAGAATATTAATAGTTGAAGATGAAAAGAATTTGTGTGATATGATAGGAAAAAAGTCTGCATAGTGCAGGGTACATGAAGTGGATCTGTGTTACGATGGAGAGGATGCATTGGAGATGATCTATGCAGAAAAGTATGATCTGATCGTATTGGATCTGAATTTGCCAGGAGTGGATGGGATGGAGATCCTTAGGGAACTTCGTAAGGAAAATGAGGAGACAAAAGTATTGATACTTTCTGCAAGAAGTCAGATTGCGGACAAGGTGGACGGGGCTCGACGCAGGGGCAAACGATTATATGGAAAAGCCATTTCATTTACAAGAATTAGAGGCGCGTGTAAGAAGTCTGACGAGAAGAAAATTTATACAGAAAAAATGTTTGCCTGGAATGTGATGGGGTGAAGTTTGATACGCGGGAACGAATGGCGTATGCGAATGGAGAGAAGGTAGCACTTACCAGAAAAGAGAACGGAATCCTGGAATATTTGTTGCTGAACCAGGGCAGACCGGTGAGTCAGGAAGAGTTGATAGAGCATGTATGGGATTCTTCGGTGGACAGTTTTAGTGGCTCTATTCGTGTGCATATGTCTTCTTTAAGAAGAAAGCTGGGAAAAGGCGACGCTTGGGTTTGATCCGATTGTAAATAAAATCGGTGAGGGCTATAGGATAGGAGGCAATTTTAAATGAAAAAAATGTCACTCCAGTGGAGACTTACAATCATTACAACACTGTTGATTGCTATTATATGCGGATGCCTGACGCTTCTTTTATATAAGAATGGAATTTATTATATTGATTCATTGCAGGATACGGTAAATAGTCAAAATACAAATTCGGATGAATTATATATTGATATTCCGGATGATAGAGTGGGATGATTTTGCAGCGAAATTTTCCATGAAGGTGTACGACAGTAAAAAGAAGATTATAGGAAGAGAAGTCTTTTGATCACAGTGCTCATAGCAATGTTTGGCGGAGCTGTGACTTATTTTATAAGCGGACGTGCATTGAAGCCACTTCGGGATTTCTCAAAATCTGTTGAAAAAGTGCAGGCTCAGAATCTTACAGACTGTACGATTGAAGGTGGAACTGTTCCTGAGTTGGACAGGCTGAGCGTATCATATAATAAAATGCTCTTAAGATTGTCAGAAGCTTTTGAAGTGCAAAGACAATTTACCGGAAATGCAGCGCATGAGCTTCGAACACCGTTGGCCCTTATGCAGGCACAGCTTGATATTTATAATTCAACAGAGCATCCGGCTAGTGATGAGCAGACAAAAGAAACAATAAAAAAAAATGATGACAGAGCAAAATGAGCGTCTTAGTAAATTAGTAAGAACTCTGTTAGATATGAGTGAACTTCAGACGGTGGCACGTAAAGATGAGATAGAACTCAATTCTCTTATCGAGGAAGTGTTAGCGGATCTTGAGCCACTGGCACAGGAAAAAAGAAATAAAGCTGGTAGAAGAAAGCGAAGAATTCGTTATGACAGGGAGCGACATTTTGATTTATCGCATGATCTATAATCTCGTGGAAAATGCGATTAAATATAATCATGTTGGTGGGCAGGTACTGGTTAAAGCGGCTCAAAAAGATACGGATATCGTGATTGAGATTGAAGACACAGGAAATGGGATATCCGAGGAGTTTAGAGAAAGAGTATTTGAGCCATTCTTCCGTGTAGATAAATCAAGAAGCCGCGCGTTAGGCGGAGTCGGACTTGGACTTGCAATGGTGCGGGGAGATTGTGCGCGTACATGATGGAAAGATATCAATAAAAAGAAAATGAACATGGTGGGACAACGTTTGAAGTTGTGCTGTAGTGGCAGGGGATGTCGAGAAAGGCATCCCCTTTTTTTTCTTACTGTACATTGGCCTTTTTATCAGCCTTATAATCAAAAAAAGTCAAAATCTGCTGTATGCTTGTGCATCATACGGTCTCCACAGGTAATACCGACAAAAGAGCCTGTAAATTCACCAAAAGTCAGAGTATTCATCAGAGAAAAATAGAGGTGTCAAAGCAAGGCCCTATCGTAGTATATGATTTGCCATCGACAGACCATTTAAATTGCGACTTTCTTCCATTTATTTCAAGGCGCATCAAATATCCTGCCCATCTTGAATATACGTTCTGGCATCGTGAAATTCCTTTTACTCCATTTTCTACTTGAAGTACAGAGATTGCACTGTGGTTAAGTGTCTCACTAAAAATATTTATACAGATAGATAAAGTTCATATTATCATAATATAGAATCAGTCCTGCGGTATGCTGATAACGGATGGGTGTAAAATCAAGCTTTGTTGTTATCGTAGCCTTTTTACACTGGTTAACTTCCGTGCCAAAAGACTTACCTTATTCAATGAACATCCGGATTCCTGACCGCGGAGCCTGATCCAACCGGGACGTGATTTTAAATCAACAAAACTCATAGGGTCAATACGCGGAGCATAGTATCCGATTCCAAGCTGTTTGGAGTTAAAATCATCATGGTCAGGTAAAGGAATTCACAGAAACTTCAGGCAAGGAACTTTCCGGTACAAATTCCTGGGCCAGATTACCGCCATTTGCCATACGAAGCCAGCCATCATTGGTCCATTTCATTCTCTGGATTGAAGTTTCACGTCCAAGGGTACAGCGAAGCTCTGGTGTAAAAGGTCTGGCTGTAAGATGAACCAGCCATATTTCCCCATTTTGGAAGTTCCACATAACTTGCATGACCAGATTTTGAAGCTTACTGTCAGGATTATAATAGTGTGGCTTTAAATGATCCCAGTTGGCACGCTCATTCTTGTTTACCGGAGAGGATGTCAGGATTGGATTGCACGGATCCGGTTCATAGGGGTCCCCAGATGTTTTTGGAGCGCCCCATGGTGACACTGTGATAATAACCGGTTCCGCCTTCCGCACACATGATATAGTAATAATCACCACGCTTTGTCAAATGCGGAGCTTCGATGCATCCTCGGTCAGTTCCGCCTCGCCAGAAAGGTTTTGGCATTCCGATGATTTTCTTTTTGATGGGATCATACTCTACGATATTGATAGGTCCCGGTTTTTCATATTCTAATCTAGTTTCCCAATCCAAAGCAACAATATATTTTCGACCGTTCTCATCATGAAACATCGATGCATCAAATCGGTAGAGTGAAGATAGATTGGTTCACTCCACGGGCCTTTTAGGTCTTTGGCAGTAATGAGGAAATTATCCACATCAAAGTATCTGGCATTCATGGAATTCATAACGCCGTATACTACATAAAATAAATCATCTGTTTCACAATAGGTAAGACAAGGTGCCCAGATACCTTTTGCACTCGGAAGTTTCTTCAAATCAGGTTCATCTGCATTTTGAAAGCGCATGGGGAATATAATTCCCAGTTTTTCAGATCTTTGGAATGGTAGATTGGAATACCCGGAAACCACTCAAAAAGAAGAAACTACAATATAAAAATCATTACCTTTTCGGCAGATACAAGGATCTGGATGAAACCCCGGAAGAATCGGATTTTGAATCATTTGTAAACCTCCTAATTATATTCATAGACTCACGGAATCATTAAGCTATTATACACAGTTCTATTTTCTTTTCTGGTACGCCCGGCAAAGTATCCATCTGGAATAAAATATTATGCAGATTGTTTTACAATATTTTTATCAATATTATAGAAATGCATGAGTACAATTACTCCAACAAATAGAACAGCAGGTACGATTCCGAACAAAGATACGATTGCATTAATAGCACTTGCTGGCTGCTGGACATTATCCCCAGAACTGGAACTGACAAAACCATTTATTCCCCATAATCAAACCTACGCCGCCTATAGCAAAGCCCATTCCGATTTTCTGCGCAAAACACAAAAATGAACTTAAAAATACCTTCCATACGCTGGCCAGTCATTTTTTCATTGTAATCAATAACATCATTGACCATAACAATGCTATATACGGACAAAGGAAGGGTACCAATGGTCATAAGGGCTGAACCAACCAAAATTAACAAGAGATTTTCCCGGCAAACGGACGCATCATGCATCCTAGAATACCAATTACAGCACAGATAGATACGAGTCTGGATAAGGATATTTTCTTTTAAAAATGATGGAAACAATAATATAACAAAAAGCGTAACCAGAGAAATAATACCAATAACTCGGAGAGAGCCACATTACCAATAACATAATTGAAATAATAGGTATTTACTGTGAAGTGCAATATTTCCTACCATAGTTGTAAGAATGAGGGCAGTACACAGTAAATAAATACTTGTTGTTTTTAAAGAAACCATGATGTCTCTGATCTTGATTTTTTTTCTTTATTTTCACTGACCGTACATGGAAACTTCTTTGATGGAAACAAAACGAATGAGACCTATAAAATCATTGGGACCGCAATAACTAAAGCAATCAGAATCCATCCTTTCTGGGTCTTGCCAAGAGAATCCATCATAACAGGGAAAATCATGTAGCCAACAGCCGCAGCGATGACCCCTATAAGGCCTGTAAGGGTTGCTGTAAATTCCTTTTGGGCTTTATCAGGAATTGCCCGCATCATATACACTGGCTCAGCAGCACTGAGCAACGTGAAAAAATACAGAATTGGTCAATGTATACGTCAGAAAAAGCCAGATGCATTTTCCAATATATCCAATATCCGGTACTGCGAACATGAGAACAGTGCAGATCCATACTCCAATAATGCAAAGATCATAAGGACGTCCTTTTTCCCAGTTTAGTGTTGGTTTTTTCCACAAAATAGCCTGCTATCAAATCAGTAATGCCGTCAAACAATTTACTGGCCAGTAGAAGAGCCCCTATTACACCAGCAGAGATTCCGAGACAATTTGTTGCAAAGTAGGATACATAGGACATAACAACGAATCCGGCCATAATAGAAATATTACGTAAGCTCCACAATACAATTTTACTTTTTTAAGCATATAGTTATCTGCCATTATTAATTTCCTCCTATTTTATTTCAGCCATTTATTATTGATACATCTTTTGTACATCCCAGGCATACAAAGATGGGTCCGTATGATTCAGCTTGTAGTTCCAATAAAAAGAACCCTGGCATTCATTAAGTGCATCAAGATAAGATGAAGACAACGCCTGGAAAAAGTCCGATTTTTCATCACTGGTCATCTTACTATAGTCACATGGCGAAGTGATAAGACTCCATTCTCCTACAATAACCTGAAATTTTTGCGAAGCAATGTGCAGATCTTCTTTCATTTTCGCAATATAATTCTGGTATTTTGGAAGAGTGTTAGGTGACGGATCCAGCATTTCCGCAAGAGTCAGATACTGGTGTGTGTCAAGTACAATATTTTCAAATTCCGGTTCCTGAAAAAAATTGGTTCCAGATATTGATACAGAAGGCATCTGAAAATACAACGCATTTTTCAGCCGTCATATGTTTGCGGATTCTGCGATAACTTTCCCTGTAATAATTTTTTAGAAATTCAAGTGAATAGTTTGAATTTTCTTTTTGCCCACCCGGTTTGGCCGGTGGATATTGCTGACTGATCATTTCGATGTTCATATATGCCGCAGTTGAGTATCGCTACACATTGGTTCATTAAGAACCTCAATTCCGTATAAACAGCTTCGTTGTCCGTATCTTTCCGCTATTTTTTCCAGAACATTTAAGGTATAGTCTACATATTCTTTATGGTTGGACCAGATACAAATTCCACTGATTCCGGAATTGTCAGTTCCATTTTGTCCACCTGGGACAGTATGGAGATCAATCAGCACTTTCAGACCATATTCTTCTGCCCAGTCAAATGCACGATCTAGATATTGAACGCAGGACACGTATGGACCTACATCTTGAAAACAGAAAAAAGGCACAGGGATTCGGACAGAATCAAACCCCCCATAGCAGCAATGTTGGCAAAATCCCTGTTGGTTATATAGTTGTTTCGGTGGACATCGTATCTTGCACGTTTCTCTGTCTCAGACAGATTGATACAGAAAGATGTTTCATCTTCAGCATCAGTTCCCTGAAAAAAGGATGGATTCATCCACTTCTCAAGAACAAGCCAGTTTCCTAAATTTACACCTCTCATAAAAAATACCTCCTTATTTGTTTTTGGTATCATCATAGTATCATGATAGTGTTGGGAAAATTATAATAAATTCTAGATTTTTTTATTGAAAATTCTATGAATTTTTGCTATTAAAATAATAAGAGAGTAGGTGGTAATATGGAAAATACCGATAAAGAGAAAAAATTTTTTTCAAAAGCTGATAAAGTGAAAAAATATTTGATAATATTGAACTTTACAAAAACATAATTCTTATATTCAGGAACTCCACGAATTGAAAAGCATTGAGGAAGGAAACGTGGAAATGTTGAAAAAGAGCTGGGAAGAAGAAATTGGTGGAGAATATGGACATATAGCTGATAATGTGGAAAGACAGTCTCGAAATATGTGTATTATAACCATTACCAATGCTTCAAGAGCGGCAATACGTGGAGGTGTAATTCCGGAAATTGCGTACACAGTCAGCGATATTTATCTTTATCAGGTGGAAAGAGTTTCTGTTAATAAGTTGATGGAGCTTGTGAAAGCAGCAGAAATTCAGTTTACTTTAATGGTAAAAAATCCGTGCTGACACAAGTTCACAGATAGATATTAATGATAGCTTTGTTGCCAAATGTCGGGATTATACATTAGTGCATTTGCATGAAAAAGTAAATCTTGCCAAAATGGCGGCTGAATTGGGCTATAACACCAGTTATTTATCAACAAAATTTAAGAAGAAAACGAATATATCCCTAAAAAAAGTATATTCTCAATGAGAAACTAAAAACAGCGGAGGAACTGCTAATCTATTCAAAAGTACCGGTATTCAGATATAGCAGCATATTTTTTGGATTTTGTTCCCAAAGCCATTTGGGAAAGGCCTTCCAAGAAAAAACGGAATGACTTTACGGGAATATCAGCTTCGGTGGCAAAAATTAGACGATTATGACATCTTTATAAAGTAATTCAAGGGCTACGCCGCCAAATATGCCCCATTGACACAGCTTCAGTCTGTTGGTAGGGACAGGGGTTAGTGGCTTTTTGCGTAGCAAAAAGCCACTAAACTCCGTCCCTATCCGGCTCCCTTTCGGTCCCCCATGATTTTTTCCCTTGCAATGCATCAGCTTATGTGCTATTCTAAATCCACTCAGATGATATTCATTCATCTGTAAAAATATCTATTAATCAAATCGGGATTTCAATTCAAAAGCTCAGGTATTCGAGCAGATAATCCGATGAAAACAACAACGAGACAGCAGCTAAAGCCAATAAAAATGTATACAAGGACTTTCGCAGGCAAAATCTATGTGATAAACTAACTATATCTAAAGATGGATTCTTGTATCTTTTTTTTGCAGTTATGCTGTCATAAAAAGAGGAGAATTCAATGAGAAAAACAAATGAACCAAAAGAAAAACAGACAATTTTATAATGTTACCCACTGTGGATTTCTGTTTTAAAGAGTTGATGCAGGATGAGAAGGTGCGAAAAGGGCTGATAGCGGCATTGCTAAATGTGAACCCGATGGAAGTGGAATTAACAACATTGATGCCGACGATTCTCAGAAAAAGATATCCTGAGGATAAATACGGAATCTTAGACGTACGAGTTGAATTAAAAAGCGGCGTTCAAATTGATTTGGAAATGCAGGTTGAGTCGTATGACTTCTGGGCAAATCGTTCCATTTACTATGTGAGCAAGATGTATACGGAACAGATTAAAGAAGGAAGATTATGATAAACATGTCATCGAAGTGCCACGAAGCGGTGTGACGCCGGAGGAATGGGAACAGGTACAGGAACTCATTGACCGCAGGCCGACCATTCAGGGAAATTCTGCCCTGCCCTTTCTACAACCTGTTCCACGGCCTGGTCTACTGCGCCACCTGCGGGAAGTCCATGCAGGTGCGGTATGAGAAGGTAGGCCGAACCGGGAAGAACCGCTTCACCGGCGAGATGCGGGAACCGATTGACAAGGCGTACTATATCTGCCAGACCTACAACCGCATGGGCTGCAAGGTCTGCTCCAGCCACAAGATCGAGGCCAGAGATTTGTACAATCTGGTGTTGAAAGACATTCAGGAACTGGCGGAGCAGGCGATGAAGGACGCCGATGCGTTCTACCAGCGGCTCAGCCGCCGAATGGAGCGCCGGTATCTGGTGGACGCTTCTCAGACGGAGAAAGAACGCCAGCGGCTGGAAGCCCGGAATCAGGAGATTGACGGGATGTTTTTGAGCCTGTACACCGATAAGGCCAAAGGCATCCTGACTGAACAGCGGTTTATGAAGCTGACGGCGGCGCTGGAACAGGAGCAGGAATCCAACCAGAAACGCCTGCTTGACCTGGCAATGATGCAAAGTCGTGCCGATGCGCAAGAAAGTGAAGTCCGCACCTTTATCAAGGAAATCCGGCGCTATGCCGCCATTGAGGAACTGGACGAGTCCGTACTGAACCGGCTTATCAGTAAAATCCTGATCGGCGAGGTCAAGAAGGTGGACGGCCAGAAGGTGCAGGAAGTCAGAATTGTTTATAACTTTGTCGGGGAAATCCCGGAGATTGCAGCGTGGGTTTGCCCCATCTCTCAACCATTGAGGGATGGGGCTTTTCTTATTCAGTATTCAATCACCAGTGTTTCCTCCCGTCCATCCGGGAACGTGTAAACAAACTTTGCTGCTGTATCTTTGCAAGCCTAAAAAGAACAGATCGTTGCACTCCATGTCCAGCTCCACATTACCCTGGAAAGTGTCGGTCAATTGTATGGTCTGAAAACAAGAAATCGCTCCGTATTGGTGCGGGAAAGCTGTTGCCGTAAAATCTCATACATCCCTTTCTTTTGTAACAGATTTTCTAAAATGTAGCGATAGCGGAACCGTTCATTGCTAAAGCGGTTGCTATTGATTACCCGAAGCAGATAGTCGGTAAACTTTGGTGGCATGATGCTCTCAATACTTACCACAACTTTTCGCTCCAGGCTGTTATGGATTTGAGTAATCAGGGAAGAAAGCACCTGCGGAGATAAGATGATAAAATCCATTTTTCCTTGATAATTAGTTAGCGCGTACTCTTTCATTTCAGGCCCCTTTTTTTGCTG
>VOFJ01000456.1_pt1 | contig 15736 bp, 32 predicted proteins | sample 5384081 | NCBI WGS metagenome assembly VOFJ01 (sample SAMN12384729, study PRJNA508395) | human gut metagenome | isolation source: healthy gut I | host: Homo sapiens
GTGTTGTCTACATCGAGCGAATTGTAGAAACCCTTAGATTCAGGCACTTTGCGAGATATATAAGTTTCACACCAACAGGCAAACAGGGCAAGAAAAAGCAGATTATGAATGGCATCGAAGTGTCAGTAGTATTGCATCTGGTATGAGGAAATACATTCGGACAGAATTAACATTTTTTATTTAATAGCATAGAGAAAAGCCAAAAGGACGCTTGTTTTCAGAACTTCTGGAAGATGAGTGTCCTTTTCTTTTTATTCAAATATTGAAAAATGTACCGACAGTAGATTTTTAGGTGCTTTGGGAGAGAAAACAGTAAATGTTCTGAAAGTCAATTTGATGTTAGACGGTATCCTGTAACGAGTGCTCTCAAAAGATGAGCAAAAGATTTCAAACTTCTGATCATCTTTATACAATCTTAATTTCAAAACAAACTTACTTACGCCCATTTAATACAAATAAAGATAGAGTAAAGGCAATATAAAAAAGAAATTAAGATTACGGGGATATAGTTATGCAACAGACAAAAAGATCAAGACATCGACATATAACATCGTTTCAAGTGATTAGTTTAGGGTTTTTATCCGTGATTCTCTTAGGCAGCCTGCTTTTGATGCTGCCGATTGCTACAAAAAGCGGTCAGTGTACCTCCTTTTTGGATGCTTTGTTTACCGCAACTTCTGCGGTTTGTGTGACTGGACTGGTTATTAATGATACGGCAACCTACTGGTCTTTATTTGGACAAGGAATTATTTTACTGCTGATTCAAATCGGAGGTATGGGAATTATTACGATTGCTATTGCGATTTCTGTTGTATCCGGACGCAAAATCGGGTTGATGCAGCGAAGTACCATGCAAGAGGCAATTTCGGCTCCAACGGTGGGTGGGTATTGTGCGGAGAACGCAATTTATTATCCGGACTACTATTCTTATCGAAATCATTGGTGCGGCTCTTTTAGCCCCTGTTTTTGTAGGGACTTTGGGTTTTGGAAAGGAATATGGTATTCACTGTTCCATTCTATTTCTGCTTTTTGCAATGCAGGATTTGATCTAATCGGTATAAGAACCCCTTTTTCCTCGTTGACCTCTTATTCTGTACAGCCGATTGTAAATCTTGTAATTATGGCGCTGATTGTTGCAGGAGGTATTGGATTCCTTACATGGGAGGATATAAAGATTCATAAATGGCATTAATCAAAAAATACAAAATGCAAAGCAAGGTAATTTTTATGGTAACAGGATTATTGATATTCTTACCGGCTCTTTACTTTTTTTGTTTTGAATTTTCAAATGTGCCTCTTACGGAAAGAGTATGGGTTTCCTTGTTTCAATCCGTTACACCGAGAACTGCAGGATTTAATACGGCAAATTTGACTTTATTCAGTGAAGTTGGGCAAATGCTTATCATTATTCTGATGCTTATCGGTGGCTCTCCCGGTTCCACTGCAGGTGGTATGAAAACGACAACTCTTGCAGTTCTCGTTTCATCGGCATTATCTGTATTTAGAAGAAAAAGGAACACACCCATTTTTTTCGGCAGACAAATTCCAGATGGCACTATCAGAAATGCAGCTACAATTTTTTTGATGTATATCGTTTTATTTCTTGTCGGAGGAATGGTAATTAGTAGCACAGAAGATATTCCACTTATGACCGCTTTGTTTGAGACGGCGTCGGCAATCGGAACAGTAGGGTTATCGCTGGGAATAACTCCTGATCTGGGGCTTGTTTCCCATATAATCTTGATTTGCCTGATGTTTTTGGAAGAGTGGGAGGATTGACCTTGATTTTTTGCTACCATTTCTGAAAAAAAAAGCCTAACGGTTCAAAATATCCTCAGGAAAAAAATTACAGTAGGTTAAGGAGAATAAAAAATGAAATCAATATTACTTATCGGTTTGGGAAGATTCGGACGGCATATTGCTATGAAATTAGATGAATTACATCATCAGGTGATGGCGGTAGATAAAGAAGAGACTCGAGTTGATGCTGTACTTCCCTTTTGTAACTAACGCTCAGATTGGGGATGCGACTAATGAAGATTTTTTAGGTTCGCTTGGTGTTGGGAATTTTGATGTTTGTATGGTGGCTATAGGAGATAACTTTCAGAATTCATTGGAAGTAACGTCCCTTTTGAAGGAACTTGGTGCAAGAATGGTGGTGTCTCGTGCCGCTCGTGATGTTCATGCAAAATTTCTTTTTACGGAACGGCGCAGATGAAATTGTTTATCCCGAAAGGCAGCTTGCCGATTGGGTTGCGATCCGTTATAGTGCTGATCATATTTTCGATTACATAGAACTAGATGAAGAACATGCAATTTTTGAAATATCTATACCAGAAGAATGGATAGGAAAAACAATCGGTCAGTTGGATATACGAAAAAAAAATATAACATCAATATTATGGCACTGAAAACAAATGATATTATGAATTTGAAAATAAGTTCTGATACGCAGTTGTTAAAGGACAGTACCATGCTTGTTCTTGGGGAGACGAAACATTATTCAAAAATGTTTTCATATTTAATTTTTGAAAGAAGTTGGTGATATGAAAGACTTTGTTTTACTTATAGTGGTATTGGCAGCATTTATTTATGGTTATTTTCTTATGGAAAAGCTGGATAAATTTCTCAAGGAAAATCAATCCCAAAAACTTATTTCAGATTCTAAGCTCAGGATTGGATTTGAAACACCTGCAATCATAGATTCTATTGCAGATCTATTAGAACAATTTTCAAGCGAATACCCAGACTATGAGTTGAACCTGTTTTACGGTTCTGCAAGTGAAATAATAAATGGGCTAGGAAAATAATAAACTTGATTTTGGCTTTATAATAGAAAGTCACAACGATATTTTGAAAGATGAGTATTGTTCCTTATCCCTTCAAATAAAGCAAAGTGTCATTACTCCAGGCTCTATAGACATTGCGGTACATCCCATCAACACGATTGAGAAACCAGCGAGAGTGATATTGCAAAATGACATTAATTGGATGAAGGGGTCTATTTCTCTATTTGCCGAAAAATTGAGTGATTTTTCGGAGTGTTTTATGCTTTCGGCTACATGCCCGAATGGAAAAAAAGAATAAAAGGTGGTATAATCTGTATGCGATTTTAATTTCAGTGTTAAAATACTTTTCTGAAATTTACTTATTATTCTATATAACGTTTTTGTACAAGGAGATGACCGTATGGGTGAAAGCAGACACAATCCGAATCAGTTATTAAAGGCAATCCAAGCTGATGAAGAAAACCGTAATAAAGGACATTTGAAAATCTTTTTCGGATACGCAGCTGGTGTGGGTAAAACCTACGCCATGTTAGAAAGCGGCTCATATGGAAAAACAGCAGGGAATTGACGTGGTAGCCGGTTATGTAGAACCCCACGCATGCCCCAAAACAGCAGCTCTTTTGAATGGCTTAGAAGTTCTTCCTACAAGGGAGGTTCTCTATAATGGTATGATACTGAACGAATTCGACATTGACATGGCACTGAAAAAAGAAAACCACAGCTTATCCTTGTAGATGAACTTGCGCATACGAATGCCGAAGGATGCCGTCATGCAAAACGGTATCAGGACATTAAGGAACTTTTGAATGCAGGGATCGACGTCTATACGACTGTCAATGTTCAGCATATTGAAAGCCTTTGTGATACAGTTGCATCCATTACGGAAATTGTTGTACAGGAACGCATCCCGGATTCTATTTTTGATAATGCAGATCAAGGTTGAATTAATAGATATTGAACCACAGGATTTGATCAACCGTTTGAATACAGGAAATGTATACAGACAGACACAGGAAAAACAGGCAGTAGAAAATTTTTTTTTACAATAGAAAATTTGACAGCTCTCCGGGAGATTTCACTGCGGCGATGTGCGGACCGGGTGAATATCCTCACAGAAAATACCCGCATAAAAAATCATGGAGATTATCACACAGGCGAACATATTCTTGTATGTCTATCTTCTTCTCCATCCAATGCGAAAATTATCCGTACCGCCGCAAAAAAAAAATGGCTTCTGCTTTTAAAGGGGAGTTTACGGCTCTATTTTGTAGAAACCCCAGATTTTTCGGTGATGAGCGAGGAAAATGTAAAACGCCTGCGTTCAAATATTTGTCTTGCTGAGCAGCTTGGGGCAAAAAAATAGAAACAGTTTACGGAGAAGATGTTCCGTGTCAGATTGCGGAATTTACTCGTTTGTCCGGTGTGTCAAAGATTGTGATCGGACGTAGTTCTGCTACAAAACGGCATTTGCTCAGCAAACCGACCCTGACAGAAAAATTGATTGATTATGCCCCTAACCTGGATGTGCATATTATTCCGGATACGGTTTCTAATGCGGCAGTGTATCAGTTAAGAGGGGGCAGGAAAAAAAGAATCATATCGTATTCTCTGTCACTGATACATTAAAATCTACTTCGATCCTGATTTTATCCAGTTTAGTCGGAATGATTTTCCGGAAATTTGGATTTGACGAGGCAAATATCATTACTGTTTTTGTTTTAGGGCGTTCTTGTCACCGCTGTCATCACGAAACATCAGATATACAGCCTAATTTCCTCGATTGTAAGTGTTTTGGTCTTTAATTTCCTGTTTACGGAACCTCAATTTACCTTGCGGGCGTATGATCAGGGTTATCCTGTTACCTTTATTATCATGTTGTTGGCGGCATTTTTAACCGGTTCTCTTGCTATACGGATTAAAAACCAGGCAAAACAGGTGGCACAATCTGCTTACCGTACCAAAGTGTTATTTGATACAAACCAGCTATTGCAACAGGCAAAAGATAAAAATGAAATTGTATCTGCAACTTCAAATCAGCTCATTAAACTCTTGAGAAAAGATATCGTTTTTTATTTAGCTGATGGAGAAGTGTTGGATACGCCGCATATTTTTTCTGTAACGGAGGAAAATTTGGAATCGTGTATTTCCGAAAATGAAAAGGCCGTTGCCGGCTGGGTATTGAAAAACAATAAACGTGCCGGAGCTACAACAGGAACGCTTTCCAATGCAAAATGCCTGTACCTTGCTGTTCGCAGCAGCAGTATGGTATATGGAGTTATTGGAATCGTGATGGGGGAAATACCTCTTGATCCATTTGAAAACAGTATTCTACTATCCATTCTCGGAGAATGTGCCCTGGCTTTGGAAAATGAGAAAAATGCCCGTGAGAAACAGGAGGCGGCTATACTTGCAAAAAATGAACAGTTGCGAGCGAACCTGTTGCGTGCTATTTCACATGATTTGAGGACACCGCTGACATCCATTTCCGGTAATGCCAGCAATCTTTTGTCCAACAGCGATTCCTTTTGATAATGATACAAAAAAGCAGCTGTACATGTATATTTATGATGATTCCATGTGGCTGATTAACCTTGTAGAAAACCTGCTGGCTGTAACCCGAATTGAAGAAGGACGGTTAAATCTCCGTATAACGGAAGATTTGATGGATGACGTGATCACAGAAGCGTTACATCATATTAACCGAAAGAGTGAAGAACATCATATTTATTTCCGTTGAAAGCAAAGAAGAATTTCTTCTTGCAAAAATGGATGCAAAGCTTATTGTTCAAGTAATCATCAATATTGTTGATAATGCTATCAAATATACACCTAAAAATTCTCATATTGTTATTCGGACAGAAAAGCAGGGAAAACAAGCAATCGTATCTATATCGGATGACGGAAACGGAATTGCTGACGAAATAAAGCCACGGATATTCGACATGTTCTATAGCGGTGCAAATCAAATTGCAGACAGCCGCCGAAGTTTAGGACTCGGATTATCTTTGTGCAAGTCCATTATTAACGCCCACGGCGGAGAACTTACTGTTTCAGATAATCTGCCGCACGGAACAGTATTTACATTTACATTACCGGCAGGGGAGGTCAAAGTATATGAATAAGTCACTAATATTAGTTGTAGAAGATGACACATCTGTCAGAAATTTAATTACAACAACCTTAAAAAGCGCACGAATACCGATATCTGACGGCACCCGATGGTCCAATCGGCAATTTTAGAAACATCTTCACACAATCCTGACATTGTTTTACTTGATTTAGGACTTCCTGATATAGATGGTGTTGAGATTATTAAAAAAAATCCGTACTTGGTCAAACATGCCAATTATCGTAATCAGTGCTCGCAGTGAAGATACCGATAAAATTGATGCGCTGGATGCCGGTGCAGATGATTATTTAACAAAGCCATTTTCTGTTGAGGAACTGCTTGCCAGACTACGAGTCACGCAAAGAAGGTTATCGATGATGCAAAAAGTATCCCCTGCCGAAGCGGTTGTTTTTGTAAACGGAAAACTTCGTGTAGATTATGCTGCAGGTTGTGCTTATTTGAATGAAGAAGAGTTGCATTTAACACCTATTGAATATAAGTTGCTTTGCCTGTTGGCAAGAAATATAGAAAAGTTGTGACCCATACTTTCCTTACGCAAAGCATTGGGGGAAGTAGTTGGGATAATGATATTGCTTCCCTTCGTGTCTTTATGGCAACACTTCGTAAAAAAATCGAGAAAGAACCGAACTCTCCACAATATATCCAAACACACATTGGTGTTGGGTATCGGATGCTGAAAGTTGATTGAACTTCACAACACCATAGTTAAAATTGGAATATAAGTTATAAACTGGCATTTGTACTTAAATGGACAGATTTCAATATTACGAAATCCAACGGAGATTTATTATAAAAAACATTACTTTTACAAGAAGAATAAAAAGCATATAATTCTTTTTATAATATATTTAATAAAAAGAGGGTAAGAAAACGGAAAATAAAGATAAAAAAAATACAACAAGAAAAAAAATAATTAATTATGTGCTAAACAAGCATGTTACATCCAAGGCGGGAATCGCAAAAGAGTTAAACTTGAGTATGCCGACTGTGTTAGCAAATGTGAATGACTTATTAGAAAAAAAAAAGGGTGTTGGAAGAAACTGGGGAATATGCTTCAACTGGTGGACGAAAGGCAAAAAGTATAGGGATTAATAAGATCATACTGTCATGCAATGGGAATTTTGATTACAGCGAATCATATAGAAATGGTATTAGTAAATCTTGGAGATGAGATTATAAAAAAAAAGATCGCATCCGTTTAAAATTTACAGCAGAATTATTCTATTGTACAGAGGTGGCACAAAAGGTCAAAACTTTTCTGGAAGGCGAAGTAGCGAAGGACACACTGCTTGGGATTGGAGTGGCGATTCCGGGAATTATTGATCAGAAAGAACGGATCGTTTTAAAATCCCATGCTTTAGGTATAGAGAATTATAGTCTGCGCTTTTTAGAGCAGGCTCTGGAAATTCCAGTATATTTTGAAAACGATGCTAATGCTGCAATGCTTGCAAGAAAAAAAGCAAAAAGTATCCAAATGCGATATATCTGTCTTTGAACCATACCTTAGGAGGCGCATTCTGCATAGATGGAAAGCTGTTTCGAGGGGCAGAACCAGAAAGCGGGTGATTTTGGTCATATGATACTCGTTCCCGGTGGAAGAAAGTGTTATTGTGGTAAGGCAGGATGTGCAGATGCATATTGTGCTGCAAGTGTACTGACACAAAGATAACAGGCAGTCACTGGATGCATTTATGGAAAAAAATTGAAAGTGGTGATGAAAAAAATTTTGCAGACATGGAATGAGTATCTGGATCATCTTGCTGTTTTGATATCAAATCTACGGATGGCATATGATATGGATATTATACTGGGGGGCGATGTCGGAGGTGTACTCTCAGATTATATGATACCTTTGGGAGAAAAAGTGATGGCATATAATGGCTTTGAGCATGATGTTTCATACTTAAAAAATTGTTCGGATAAGAAAGAAGCGTCGGCTGTTGGAGCCGCGAAATACTTTTTTACAAAACATATGGTAGAATTGTAAATTTTTTTGAACGCAGATAAGCAGTCCGCCGCATCTGATGCGTAGGGCATTAAGCGTAGGGAGGGGATGTTTAGTCTGTTGTAGTTAAAAACTCCCACTGACAGGTTGCAAAGCGAATGCAGATGTCCGCTTTATATGTGTGAAAAACGAGAAGTTGTGTAAAATTAGAAAAAGATATTATAGTAAAAAACGGAAAGGAAACCGTAACTACGGTTTCCTTTCCGTTTTTTTGCATGCTAATTGTGAAAAATATACAAAAAATGTGTTTTGAAATTATGAAATATATAAAATTATGAAAAAACATATTGACAAATCGTGTTTACATTGTAATAATATAATTACTTTGATAAAACGTTTTATAAAACGTAAAATAAAACAACATAAAAAGGAGGAAACAATTATGTTACAGCAGGTAATGACAAATCCAGGAGAAATTATTTTCAGAGAGGTTCCGGTTCCGGAGGTGAAGGAAAATCAGGTGTTGGTAAAGATTATGAATATTGGTGTTTGTGGATCAGATATTCATGTTTATCATGGAAAACATCCGTTTACAAAATATCCGGTAACACAGGGACATGAGGTTTCAGGTGAGATCACAGAACTTGGAAAAAAAATGTCACAGAGTTTCATGTTGGACAGAAGGTGACGATAGAGCCGCAGGTATATTGTGGACACTGCTATCCATGCCGTCATGGAAAGTATAATCTCTGTGAGAAATTAAAAGTAATGGGATTTCAAACAACAGGAACAGCATCTGAGTATTTTGCAGTGGATGCATCTAAAGTAACACCTATTCCAGAAGAAATGTCCTATGAAGAAGGAGCTATGATCGAACCTCTTGCTGTGGCAGTTCATGGTGTAAAACAGATGGGCGATGTGGCTGGCATGAATATTGCAGTCCTTGGAGCAGGACCGATTGGAAATCTCGTGGCACAGACAGCAAAAAAGGAATGGGAGCAGCGAAAGTGATGATCACAGATATCAGTGATCTTAGACTGGCGAAGGCAAAAGAATGTGGAATTGATGTGTGTGTGAATACCAAAAATAAAGACTTCAGTGAGGCGATGCTCTAAGCATTTGGACCGGACAAGGCAGATGTGATCTACGATTGTGCCGGAAACAATCATCACAATGGGACAGGCAATTAAATATGCAAGAAAAGGAAGCACGATTGTACTGGTGGCTGTTTTTGCAGGAATGGCAGAAGTAGATCTTGCAGTGGCAAATGACCACGAACTTGACATTAAGAGCACGATGATGTACCGCCATGATGATTACATAGATGGAATCAGATTGGTAAATGAGGGTAAAGTTCATTTGAAACCGCTCATTTCAAAGACATTTGCTTTTAAAGATTATCTGAAGGCGTACCAGTATATTGATGATAACCGCGAAACAACGATGAAAGTAATTATCAACGTCAGTGAAAAAAGTAAGGAGTTCGTATGGAAAATAAATATGGAATTGTCGGAGTTGCCCATGTCGGGCTTCCGACAAACGATTTACAGAAAACAGTTGAGTTTTATAGGGGTCTTGGATTTGAAGTGATTATGCAGACTTATAATGAAAAAGCAGGGGGAAAAGTGGCATTTTTACAGATAAAAAATTACTGTATAGAGACTTTTTTGAAAATGGGCAGGCGGCAATGTCAGCCGGTGCATACCAGCATGTTGCTCTTGATGTGGAAGACATTGAGAGTATGTATCAGAAAATCTGCAATGAAAAAATACACAATTATTACAGACGGAATCGAAGAACTGCCATTTTGGGAAAAAGGTGTGAAGTTTTTTATGATCAAGGGACCAAATGAGGAAAGAATAGAGTTCTGTCAGAAACTCTGATAAAAACAGGAGGGACATATGGGAAGCGGAAATAAAAATGGAAAAGTACCGCTGATCAGTAAGATTGCATATGGGTTTGGTGATGTTGGATGTAATTTCAGCTGGATGTTTGTCAGTAATTTTCTGATGATATTTTATACAGACGTGTTCGGAATCAGTATGGCGGCTGTGTCAGCACTTATGCTTTTTTCAAGATTCTGGGATGCAATCAATGACCCAATCGTCGGGGGACTTACAGATAAAACAAAATCGAGATGGGGACGGTACCGTCCATGGTTGTTAGTAGCGGCACCAATTACAGCAATTCTTCTTTGTGATGACATTCTGGGCAAGACCTGACTGGCCGCAGAATGGAAAGATCATTTATATGGTAATTACATATTGTCTGCTGGTTTTGGGGTATACCTGTGTGAATATTCCATATGGAACCTTGTGTGGTGCTATGACACAGGATATTGATGAACGTGCAAAAATAAATACATCCCGTTCGGTTGCGGCGATGATTGCAATTGGTGTGTTAAATATTATCACAGTTCCACTGCTCAGCAAATTCGGCAGTCATAGTGCAAAGACAGGATATCTGACGGTTGCGGTCATATATGGATGTATTTTTGCAGCCTGTCATTTCTTCTGCTTTGCGAAGACGAAAGAGGCAGTGATTACTCCGGAAAAAGAAAAAATTTCTGTAAAGGTACAGTTGAAAGCAGTCATGCAGAACAGACCATATCTTCTTGCATTGGCAGGACAGATATTATTTGGATTTACATTATATGGTAGAAATGCAGATATTCTGTATTATTTTACATATGTGGAAGGGAATGCCTCCTACTACACAACCTATTCGATGTGCATTATTATTCCTTCTATCATAGGGGCAGCCTGTTTTCAACCATTATTCCGTAAGTTGAATAACAAAGGAAGAACAGCATCTCTCTTTGCTTTATTTACAGGAATTTCCATGTTATCTATGTTTTTCTTCAATGCCAAAGAATCACCAGCTATTTTTTACGCATTATCTGGTCTGACACAGTTTTTTTTTTCTCTGGATTTAATACCGCAATCTATGAAATTATTCCAGACTGTGTGGAATATGGGGAGTGGAAAACCGGACTTAGAAATGACGGTTTTCAGTATGCATTTATTTCACTTGGAAATAAAGTCGGAATGGCAGTTGGAACAGCACTTTTAGCAGGATTACTTGGAAAATATGGTTATATTGCAAATCAGACACAAAATGCAATTGTACTTTCAATTATGAAACATGCATTTACGACGATTCCAGGTGCACTGTGGATTGTGACTGCGGTTGTATTATTTTTCTACCGGTTAAATAAAAAACGTTATAACGAGATTGTGGAGGAACTGAAAAATGGAAGAAAAAGTTGATATCGTGGCATTGGGAGAATTGCTGATTGATTTTACGGAAGCAGGACACAGTCAGGATGGGAGAAAATTGTTCGAACAGAATCCCGGCGGTGCTCCGGCAAATCTTCTAACCGTTGCAAGCCACTTTGGGTATCACACATCTTTTATTGGAAAAGTTGGAAACGATATGCATGGTAAATTTTTAAATAAGACATTGCAAAAGGAAGGAATCAATACAGATGCTATTGTTGAAGACCCGGGTTATTTTACAACGTTGGCATTTGTGGAAATTGGTGAAAATGGAGAACGGAATTTTTCTTTTGCAAGAAAACCGGGTGCAGATACACAGTTAAAAAAAAGAAGAACTGGATCAGACATTAATTTCAGGTTGTAGAATTTTTTCATTTTGGATCATTTATCGCTGACAGACGAACCGGCAGAAAGCGCAACGATTGAAGCGGTAAAAATGGCAAAAGAAGCGGGTGCACTTATTTCATATGATCCAAATTACCGCCCGTCTCTTTGGAAGAGCAAAGAGTATGCAGTGAAAAAAATGAGATCTGTTATAGAAATGGTAGATGTCATGAAGGTATCGGATGAAGAGAGTATTTTGTTGACAGAGGCGAAAAAGTTATGAGCAGGCTGCAGATCAACTCCTTGCCATGGGACCAAAGCTGGTTGCCATTACATTGGGAGAACAGGGAGTTCTTATGGCAACAAAAAGCAGAAAAGAAATCATCAAAGCATTTCAGATACATGCGGTCGACACGACTGGGGCAGGTGATTCATTCTGGGGAGGCGTATTATGCAGTATCCTTTCCATGAATAAGAATGTTGAAAAAATGGAATGGGAAGAAATCAAAAAGTGTGCTGTTTTGGGAAATGCAGTTGCTGGATTGTGTGTGCAAAAAGAGAGGTGGAATCCCTGCGATTCCGACAAAAAAGAAGCAGTGTTTGAATTTATGCAGAAATAATGAATGTATATGACAAAATTGGGGCTATAAAAACGCCCCCTATTTTTAACAAAAAATATAAGCAGGACAACTTTCGATATTTGCTCCTGCCTGTATTTTATATAAATTACGATAATTTTTATATTCCCTGTGTTCTTCGCCCCATGTACAGTCTGATTCTGGTGTAGTCTTTAAATGCTTTTCTGCTTCCCAACAATCAATGCGGAGCATATAGCCAGCAGATATATATAAACATCAATACTATTAAGCTGTGGATTGTATTCTGCAAATATTATTCTCGTCGTATTTTATCTCCTTATCATTCAATCAATCATTTGTTACAAAAAATCAGAAGCATTTCAATCAGTTCACCATGTCACTTTCATTTTGTGTTATAATGTGTTATCAGATTTCTTGGTCCCCGCTGCCGCTTCGGTCGGCACAGAGCAGAGGGTCCACTGGACCTCTTGTGCCTTTGCATTTGCCCTTATCAGAGTTCGTAAACACTGGTGCGATGATATTAATACAAGGGAAACAATAAGGGAAAACTCACCTGCGATAAATTCAGTGTTTTCAAGGGTTTGCGGAGAATTTAATAACAAAATATAACAGTTATTAAATCTCTTAAAACAGGTGAAATCTCAATTCCAGTTTGAGGAACAATATGGTGCGAAAAGCAGAAAAACAGAATTTAGAAATACTGGCAAATTTAGCAGTACAATAGAATCATTTGTTTTTGCAAAGACATTATTAAAAAGAATGCAGAGAAGTAGTTTATAGAGATACTCCTCTGCATTTTTTTGTCAGGTATCGAAAAGAGACTGCCGGTGGCAAGTCCGGTAAGTAAGTTATGGTACATCTTCCGCAGAAGCAGCAGGCTCACAGATTGATTTTCGGGCGGCAAGATTTGCAAGCATATCACTTAATACCACTAGGTCTGCGGCAAGAAGCGTAAGCTCATCGGTCGACAGGCATTCGGACAACTGGCAGGAAATTGTGGAGAGGTAAAAAAGATTTGTACAGTTTGACATAGTGGTTGTCCATAAGATATTTATGATATGGTATGCAACTGTCAGGGAAAATGTGTATAATAAAAGAAAATAACTTCTGATAGATAATTGGTAAAAGGGAATGAAAGGAATCAAATATGAAAACACTGATTGTAGTAGATATGCAGAATGACTTTATCGATGGTTCACTTGGAACCAGGGAAGCGCAGGCAATTGTACCGAAGGTAAAAAGAGAAAATCAAAAAGAGTATCAGGAGCGCGGGGACGAGATCATTTTTACCCGGGATACCCATCAGTCAGATTATCTTAACACACCGGAGGGAAAGAAGCTTCCGGTGGAACATTGCATCGAAGGCACAAAGGGCTGGGAGATTGCAGAAGGTTTAGAGGTGCCGGGATGCAGCTATATTAATAAACCAACCTTTGGATGGACACACTGGTCGGAGAGAAAACCTTTGAAGAAATAGAATTATGCGGTCTTTGTACGGATATCTGTGTGGTATCCAATGCCCTGATTTTAAAGGCAGAATTTCCGGATGTAGAGCTTACAGTGGATGCCACATGTTGTGCCGGAGTGATGCCGGAATCCCATGAGGCGGCGCTTACCACTATGAAAATGTGTCAGATTCATGTAATTGGAGAGTAGAAAAGGCGGAATAATTCCAAAAGAATCCCTCCGACGCTTGAACGTCGTTCGTTTTTTGAGTATAATCGTTTCGTAAGGAAGGTGACAGATATGAAGGATACAAGAGTTGATATTTATCATGGAGTAACACCAATTAAGGTAAAACCGTATGAGCATAATGTAAAAATATTATGAGACAGACCAGATGGGGATTGTGCATCACTCCAATTATATCCGTTGGATGGAAGAGGCACGCATGGACTTGATGGATCAGATGGGCTTCAGCTATAAACAGATGGAAGACCAGGAAATTATCAGTCCGGTGCTGTTCTGTACAGTGTGAATATAAGAGCATGGTGCGATTCGGAGATACTGTTGTTATTGAAACAGCCATTGCAGGTTACAATGGAATCAAACTCAGTGTCCGTTATCGTATGACAGACAAAGAGACCGGAGAACTCCGTACCATTGCAGCCAGTGAGCACTGCTTCTTAAATCGTAGTGGCAAGCCGATTTCCTTTGAAACGGTCATACCCTGAAATAGATACAAAATTCTTCCAGATGATGGATGAGGAAAGTTAGGACAAGATGAGCAAAAAAATTAGTACTGATTGATGGACATAGTATATTAAACCGGGCATTTTTGGATTACCGGATTTGACCAATGCAGAGGGACTTCATACCAATGCAGTATATGGTTTCTTAAACATTTTATTTAAAATATTAGAGGAGGAGCAGCCGGAGTATCTTACGGTTGCTTTTTGATGTGCATGCACCAACATTCCGTCATAAGATGTTTGATGCATACAAAGGGAACGAGAAAACCGATGGCAGAAGAATTGCGGCAGCAGGTACCGCTGATGAAAGAAATGCTGCGTGCCATGGGAGTTACGGTAATTGAAAAAGAAGGCTTAGAAGCAGACGACCTATTGGGAACCATAGCAAAGCGCAGTGAAGCAGCAGGCTATGAAGTGTCTGTAGTGTCCGGAGACCGGGATTTATTGCAGCTTGCCAGTGACCATATTAAGATTCGATTCCAAAGACCAGGCGGACCGGAACGGAAATCGAAGATTATAATACCAAAGAGGTATTGGAAAAATATCAGGTTACACCATTGCAGTTTATTGATGTAAAGGCGCTGATGGGCGATACCGCAGATAATATTCCGGTGTACCGGGAATCGGCGAAAAGACAGCCACGAACCTGATTGTGGCATATGGCAGCATTGAAAAATGCATATGCCCATGTAGAAGAGATTAAGCCAAACCGTGCGAAAGAGATGTTAAAAGAGCATTATGATATGGCACAGTTGAGTAAGACACTGGCTACCATTAAGATAGATGCAGACATCCCATATGATATCAACGAAGCAAGAATTGGCAATTTATATACACCGGAAGCTTATATGATGTGTAAGCGTCTGGAATTTAAGAATCTTTTGAAACGGTTTGAAGTAGACACACCGGTAAATACCGGAGAGGAAAACTTTAAACGAATCGAGGATTTTTCTGGGGTAGAAGATTTTTTTGCAAAGGCAAAGAAGCAGCAGGCAGCAGGCGTCCAGTTGATTTATGAAAAGGATGTTGTGCTTGACTTGCAGTTGCATGCACAAAAGAAGATGTGGCATATATTCCGGTTGCGGGATTTGTGACAGAGCAGTATCTATTCGAACAGAGCAGACAGCTTCTTGCAGCAGGCACAGAGATTCGCACCTTTGATTTAAAAACCACAGCTTAAATGGATAGAAGCCGATGAAAAGAGTCATATTTTGATGTGAAAATAGCAGCTTATTTATTAAATCCATTGAAAAATGACTATGCTTATGAAGATATTGCAAAAGACTATCTTGATTTGATGGTGCCATCGAAAAGGATTATCTTGGAAAGAAAGATTTAGCCACAGCATCGGAAGAAAAGCCGGAAGAATTCTTGAAAATGGCATGTTATCAGGCATATATTAATTTAATGGCAAAAGAGCCGCTGGCAAAGCAGTTAGAAGAAGAGGGCATGAAAGAACTCTTTGATAAAATAGAAATG
>VOFJ01003209.1_pt1 | contig 15734 bp, 23 predicted proteins | sample 5384081 | NCBI WGS metagenome assembly VOFJ01 (sample SAMN12384729, study PRJNA508395) | human gut metagenome | isolation source: healthy gut I | host: Homo sapiens
TCAATCACTTGATGTCTCACACTGAGTACGTACCTATCGTCAACACCAAAGGGAGACGTCATTGGAAAGACTCCTGCAGTAGAGGCGATCAATTACAAGAATGCATATATCAATCCGGTCATAAGAATTGCTATCTCCACACATGGGATGTTATTTCTCTGCGACCGGCCTTCGACAGCTATTTTGGATAAGAATAAGACAGATATTCCTCTGGAATGTTACCTGCGTTTCGGCGAATCCTTGTCCGACGGTGTCAATCGTTTATTAACCAATGCTTTTCCACATGCCAAAGAAAATATAAAGCCGGAGTTCAATATTGTTTATCATTTTGAAAATGAAGTGACCAACCGGCTGATCTATCTGTTTATCGCTGAAATAAAAAGACGATGCAATCCTTTGCACTCCCCGCTTCAAGAACAGTAAGCTATGGAGTTTCAAACAGATAGAAGAAAATATGGGCAAAGGCTTTTTCAGCAGTTGCTTCGAAGATGAATACGAACACCTGAAAGATGTTATTTGTATAAGAGAAAAATACAAGGAATCTTAGACAATTCGGGCACGTGCCCTTTCCAATCTTTCACCGTGCGGGTTTGTATATACTCGCCTTCGCAAGTAATATTGGCAGCAATACATAGTTTAGCTTTGTTTGCGGCCGGCAATTCTGCAAAAGATATCCTCTATCATTTTATGATTCCGGTAAGGAGTTTCGATGAAAAGTTGCGTCTGGTTTTCAGCATACACACGCTGCTCCAGTGCTTTCAGTTTCTTAGCCCGTTCTCCCGGTTCTATCGGCAAATAGCCGTGAAAGGCGAAACTCTGTCCATTGAATCCCGAAGCCATTACAGAAAGAATGATAGAGGAAGGTCCCACCAGAGGAACCACCTTCAGTTTCTGGCGCTGGGCGATGGCAACCACATCTGCCCCCGGATCGGCAACGGCAGGACAGCCCGCCTCCGAAATCACCCCCATTGAAGCTCCACCCGCCAAAGGTTGCAGATAACCGGATATATCGTCAGGCGAAGTATGTTTGTTCAACGGGTAAAATGTCAACGAATCAATATCTATTTCCCGATCCACTTTCTTCAAAAAGCGGCGGGCAGAACGAATATCTTCAACGATAAAATGCCGAATACCGCGGATAATCTCCGTATTATAAGAAGGTAAACCTGTTCGACAGGTGTATCACCTAATGTAACGGGCAACAGGTAAAGGGCAGTTTCCACTTTTTAAAATTGAGAATTGAGATATTTAAAGCCAATGAAGTAATTAGGAAAAAATGGGCTAGGAAGCCAGATAATCGGACTGGTTCAACATCACGTGATAGTCAGTAAGCTCTAAGAGATCCTTTAGCTTAAGATCCTTATGCTTTTTCATGTAAGATGCGATGATTCTTGCTCCCACCCACGATCCGATCAATGCCGGGGCTTGTGCTCCCAACATATCGACTGTAGGCGCCGGCTTCATATAGTAGCGGATCATCATTGGGTCACGCGCGTGCAAATGATCGTTGGCACAAATATGCTCCCAGATAGCCTTTTCGTTTTTCCTGCACCATTCGTTCTCCTGATCAGAGTAACCGATTGCCTCACCAATATCGTCATAACCAAGCAAATGCTGCACCACATAATTGATCTTGCCGGAATGCATCATCAGATCGACCAGACAAGTCCCTTCGTGATAACTCATTTCGTAACGGTCGAGGAGATAGAATACGAAACAATCCGGCACAATACGTTCGGGATGCATTGAGCTGCATTGATAGTCATAGTAGAAGCGCTTGTAGAGCGGGTAGTCTTCTCCCATATACTTATCAAGGCTGATTCCTCAGCAATGAATCCACCAGAATGATCGATTCATTGAATGCGGATATCTGCGAATAAATAAATGGTATTTTCGTATCGGGGACTTCCTTCTTCAACTTCCGGAATCCTTTGGTGAGCCCTTTCTCTACTTCGTCAAGATTGGGATACTTAGCTTCCACGTCACTCAGTAAGCGAAGCAAGGTGGTGTCCGAGTAGAATTTTTGCAAACGCTGAGAAATGGTATCGTCCTTCACGGTACCGATAGACAATACATCTTCTATCAGAATCTTTGTCGGCTGACGATAATCCATCGTCAATTTCTGCATAGCGGAAAAGCTGTTGGAGCGAACATATTCGCTCAACAGCTTATCGTATCTCAGAACAGAAATCCCTTCTTCTTTCTGCTCCGCAACCGTTCCTGTGCTTAAGCCGCAGGAGGCGAAAAGCATACTAATTAAAATAGTAAGAAGAGAGATCCGTAGTTTCATAACCTTTTATCCGTAAATGATGTTACCATTTTCGTCCATGTACTCATCGAACCCTTTTTCATAAGTAGCCATGGCACGAAGACTCATACCTACGCTGGAGAAACCACCGTCATGGAACAGGTTCTGCATGGTCACCTTACGGGTGAGGTCGGAGAACATCACAATACAATAATCAGCACATTCATCGGCAGTCGCATTTCCGAGAGGAGACATACGGTTAGAGAAGTCATACAATTTGTCCATACCTTTCACACCCGAACCGGCGGTAGTGAATGTAGGCGACTGTGAAATTGTATTCACACGCACACTATGCTCGCGTCCGTAGATATAGCCGAAGCTGCGTGCAATAGATTCCAGCAATGCTTTTGCATCTGCCATATCATTGTAGCCGTAAAAAGTACGCTGAGCAGCGACATAGCTCAAAGCTACGATAGAACCGTAATCCGCAATAGCGTTCAATTTCTTGGCCGACTGAATCATTTTGTGGAATGAAACAGGCTGAAATATCCAATGTCTTATCCAACATTCCATAGTCAAGGTCATCATAAGTACGTTTCTTACGCACGTTAGGAGACATACCGATAGAGTGGAGCACAAAGTCAATTTGTCCGCCCAGTATATCCATTGATGTCTTAAACACATTCGACAGATCCTCTACGCTCGTTGCATCTGCCGGCATTATCTGACAGTTTAGTTTTCTCAGCTAAATGCATTGACTTCACCCATACGGATAGCCATTGGAGTATTTGATAATGTAATTGTTGCACCTTCTTCTACGGCACGCTCTGCCACTTTCCAGGCAATAGACTGGTCGTTCAAGGCACCGAAGATTATTCCTCTTTTTCCTTTCAACAAGTTGTTACTCATATCTTTTAATAGTTAAATTTTGTGCAAAGATAGTATCTTTCTGCATAAAAACACGAGAAGTGTGCAAATATTAGACATAAATGACAAAAAATACACGTATTCTATCAATAACTCCACATCCTCCTGGGGTTTGCCACCTATCTTTGCAATCGATAATTAAGAGGTTTTTTCATAATATTTATTTAAGGTTAGAATTAGGTTAACATGAATTTGTCTTATTCCTCTCCTGCAGGCTGCCTGCGACAGGTCGCCTGCGGAAGGAGATAAGAGTTATGAAATCACCCTCATTAATATCACCCATCTACCAGAAAAACAATAGATGTATAACCCTATAGAAAGATTACTAAATGAACACATTGACAAAAAGACTCCTCTGGATAGCCGTATGCTGTTTGCCGTTTATCTCGGGATGTAAACAAAATGAGTGCGCAGTAAGCAAGAATGCAATAAGCGACACACTTTACCGGAATTTACCTTTCGAAATGCCCGAAGTGCAACAGCCGGTTTTTCCCGCTTACGAGGTAAATATCTAAATTCGGAGCCAAAGGGAGATGGAATTATCCCTGAATACGAAAGGCGATCAACGATGCTATCAAAGAGGTCAACCAACGTGGTGGGAGGTAAAGTGATCATCCCCGAAGGTACCTGGCTAACCGGTCCTATCGAGTTGCTCAGTAATGTGAATCTTTATACAGAACGCAATGCACTGGTACTCTTCACCGGTGACTTTGAAGCATATCCTATCATTGCCACTTCTTTCGAAGGGTTGGAAACCCGTCGTTGCCAGTCACCGATCTCTGCACGGAATGCGGAGAATATCGCTATCACAGGATATGGAATATTTGATGGTAACGGAGATTGCTGGCGTCCGGTGAAGAAAGAAAAACTGACAGCTTCACAATGGAATAAACTGGTAAAATCGGGTGGTGTACTCGATGAACAGGAAAGAATATGGTATCCCACCGCAGGTTCGCTGAAAGGGGCTATGGCTTGCAAAGATTTCAACGTACCCGAAGGGATCAACACGGATGAAGAATGGACTGAAATCCGTCCATGGTTGCGCCCCGTATTACTGAATTTCGTGAAAAGCAAGAGGATTTTGCTGGAAGGAGTCACTTTCAAGAACTCACCGAGCTGGTGTCTGCATCCGTTGTCATGTGAAGACTTTACAGTGAATAATATTCAGGTTATCAATCCCTGGTATTCTCAGAACGGAGATGCACTCGATCTGGAATCTTGCAAGAATGCACTGATCCTGAATAGTGTATTCGATGCGGGTGACGATGCCATCTGTATCAAATCGGGCAAAGATGAGAACGGCCGCCGCCGCGGAGAACCTTGCCAGAATGTAATCGTAAAGAATAATACGGTATTACATGGGCATGGCGGATTTGTAGTAGGCAGTGAAATGTCCGGTGGTGTGAAGAATATCTATGTAGAAGATTGTACATTCCTGGGAACAGATGTAGGTCTGCGCTTCAAAGAGTACCCGCGGACGTGGCGGTGTGGTAGAAAACATCTACATTAATAACATCAATATGATTAACATACCGAACGAACCGTTACTGTTCGACCTGTTCTATGGTGGCAAAGGTGCCGGAGAAGAATCGGAAGAAGATCTGCTGAGCCGTATGAAGACAGCGATTCCTCCTGTAACCGAAGAGACTCCTGCGTTCCGTGATATTCATATATCAAATGTCATTTGCAGAGGTTCGGGACGTGCGATGTTCTTCAACGGACTTCCGGAAATGCCTATCCGTAACGTAACTGTGAAGAATGTTGTGATGACGGAAGCTACTGACGGAGTCGTTATCAGTCAGGTAGACGGTGTCACACTCGAAAATATTTATGTAGAATCAACCAAAGGAAAGAATATACTGAATGTCAAAAAGCGCCAAGAATCTGAAAGTCGATGGAGAGACTTATGAAGAGATTGACGCCAAAGGACAGATATTGAATTTCAAATAAGAGATTCCACCACAGAAAACCACAAAATCATTATATAGAGTAAAAAGCTCAAATAGCAGACTAATTTATCTTCCAAAGATAAGCCGGTCTGCTATTTTTTCAATTACTTTTGCAGAAAGAAATACGACGTATAATATCATGCCTTAAAATCATGAAGAAGAATATTTTTATCATCACACTCCTTGTCGGGTGCTGCTCTCTGTCTGCCTGGGCCCAAAAACAGGAGAAGACCATTACTGTAGAAGTAAACAATAACTGGAACCGTGCCAAGACGGATGAACCGGTAGTAATCAACTTGCGTGACCTGCATACCGGATTCAAGGTAAAGTCTGCCGTAGTAATGGGAAGGAAGCGATGAAATACCTTCCCAACTGGATGACTTGAACCGGGACCGCAAAATGGACGAACTGGTCTTTGTTGCCGATCTTCCTGCCCATGGAAGAAAAAACATTTCAGGTAACCCACTGTCTTCTGAAAAGAGTACAAAAACCTATCCGGCACGAGTTTATGCCGATATGTTTATTCGTAGACAACAAGAAAGGTAAACATCAACGGGTACAGGCTATTACCGTTCCCGGTACCAGCAATATATATAGTATGGTCCGTCCTCATGGTCCTGTACTGGAATCGGAACTAGTAGGCTATCGTCTTTACTTTAACGAAAAACAGACACCGGATATCTACGGTAAGTTCAATAAAGGACTGGAAATCAAAGAATCACAATTCTACCCTACTGATGAACAGCTAACCAGAGGATTCGGGGATGATGTGCTGCGGGTATTTGACAGCTGCGGTCCGGGTGCCTTGAAAGGTTGGGACGGACAGAAAGCAACTCATATCACTCCGGTGGCTACCCGTACGGAACGTATCATCTCCTATGGACCGGTGCGTGTCATCGCAGAAATCGAAGTGACAGGCTGGAAATATCAAAATGCGGAATTGGACATGATGACCCGTTACACACTCTATGCCGGACACCGTGATCTTCGTATCGAGGCATTCTTCGACGAGCCTATTAAGAACGAAGTGTTCTGTACAGGAGTTCAGGATATTGTAGGTAATCCCAAATCTTTCTCGGACCATCAAGGTCTTGTAGGAAGCTGGGGTACGGACTGGCCCGTAAACGATACAGTGAAATATGCCAAAGAAACAGTAGGACTCGGCACCTGCATTCCTCAACGTTATGTGAAATCGGAGGAGAAAGATAAAGCGAACTTCCTTTATACAATTACTGCTCCGGGAAGTAACTACTTCCGGTATCACACCACGTTCACTTCCATGAAAGAAACTTTCGGATATAAAACCCCGGAAGCGTGGTTTGCTTACCTCCGTGAATGGAAAGAAGAACTGGCACATCCGGTAACGGTCAAAATAAAAGATATTCATTAAACAAAGCATACAAATACAGTTAAACAATCAAATACTGGAGTATTTACCAGTTTTTATACCGACTCTGCACAATTATTACTCCTTTGTGCGGAGTCTTTTTTTTACCTTTGCCCCATTGAGAGACTTCAACTGAATCTTTAATATCAAACTATTATACCTATATCATGAAACGATTGACACAGACTTTAGCTTTCTGCCTGCTTACGGCTTTCACCGCAGTAGCACAGAAAAACTATGTATCCGAAGTATGGGTTTCCGATCTCGGAAATGGTAAATACAAGAATCCGGTACTCTATGCCGATTATTCCGATCCGGATGCCTGCCGTGTAGGAGATGATTTCTATATGACTTCTTCCAGCTTCAACTGTCTGCCGGGATTGCAAATCCTACATTCCAAAGATTTAGTGAACTGGACGATCATCGGAGCCGCTGTTCCCTATGCCCTCACCCCTAATTGAAACACCGGAACGTCCGGAACACGGCAACCGTGTCTGGGCACCCAGTATCCGCCACCATAACGGAGAGTTTTATATCTTCTGGGGAGACCCGGATCAAGGCGCTTTCATGGTAAAAGCCAAAGACCCGCAAGGTCCGTGGACGGAACCTGTTCTGGTAAAGCCGGGAAAAGGTATCATCGATACCTGCCCGCTTTGGGATGAAGACGGAAAAGTATATATGGTACACGCATATGCAGGAAGCCGCGCCGGACTGAAAAGTGTAATCACCATCTGTGAATTGAATAAGGAAGCGACCAAAGCCATCACCCCCTCACGCATTATCTTCGACGGTCACGAAGCACACCAGACGTGTGAAGGCCCGAAGTTTTATAAAAGGAACGGCTATTATTATATCTTCCATCCGGCCGGCGGTGTGCCGACAGGCTGGCAGGTAGTACTACGTTCTAAAAATGTGTATGGTCCTTATGAATGGAGAACTGTACTGGCGCAGGGTGATTCTCCCGTCAATGGACCTCACCAGGAGCTTGGGTAGATACTCCTACCGGAGAAGACTGGTTCTTCCACTTTCAGGATGTAGGCGCTTATGGTCGCCTTGTTCACTTGCAACCGATGAAATGGGTGAATGACTGGCCTGTAATCGGTATCGACAAAGACGGTGACGGTTGCGGCGAACCGGTAATGACCTACAAAGAAGCCGAATGTAGGTAAGACATATCCCATCTGTACTCCGCAAGAAAGCGACGAATTCGACGGATATATACTCTCTCCGCAATGGCAGTGGCACGCTAATATCAATGAGAAATGGGCATATTATGCCGGAGACAAAAGTTATGTCAGACTATACTCTTATCCGGTAGTAGCGGATTATAAGAATTTGTGGGATGTAGCTAATCTGTTGTTGCAAAAAACTCCTTCGGACAATTTCACCACCACAATGAAACTGACCTTCATGCCTAATCCCAAACTGAAAGGTGAACGTACAGGTTTGGTAGTGAATGGGCAGGGATTATGCAGGATTGATTCTGGAAAATACGGACAAAGGTCTTGTGCTGTCTCAAATTGAATGTAAAAAAGCAGATAAAGGAGAAGCGGAACAGGTAAACTCTTCTGTCGGTCTTACCCAAAACACGGTATACCTAAAGGTACGTTTCAGTTGCGACGGCAAGAAAATTAAAGCCAGTGAAGGAGGTAACGACCTCATTGTGATGTGCAACTTCAGTTATAGCCTTGACGGAAAGAAGTTCTTGCCATTAGGCAACCCTTTTCAGGCAAGGGAGGGACAATGGATTGGCGCCAAAGTCGGCATGTTCTGTACCCGTCCGGCTATTGTTACCAATGATGGAGGATGGACAGATGTAGACTGGTTCCGAATTACAAGGAAATGATTCGTTTTTATTCCTATCTTTGTAAGCAGAAAGAAAGGAAAACAGGATTAACATAAAAAAACAAGAAGTTCAATGAAGAAACTAGTCATTTTCGATTTGGATGGTACATTACTGAATACCATTGCCGACCTTGCACACAGTACAAATTATGCCTTGAATAAGTTAGGATATCCCACACATGAGATCGAGAAATATAACTTCATGGTAGGAAACGGCATCGACAAACTTTTTGAGCGTGCCTTGCCGGAAGGAGAAAAGTCCAAAGAGAATGTACTGCGCGTACGCAAGGAATTCGTCCCTTACTATGACATTCATAATGCCGATGACAGCCGCCCTTATCCCGGTATTCCGGAATTGCTCTCATACTTACAGGATGCAGGTATTCAAATTGCTGTGGCTTCCAACAAATATCAGGCAGCCACCCAAAAATTGATTGACCATTATTTTCCGGAAATCCATTTTACCGCTGTGTTCGGGCAACGTGAAGGGATAAAGGTTAAACCCGATCCAACCGTTGTATTCGATATTCTGGAAGTTGCCAAAGTAACCAAAGAAGAAGTGCTGTACGTGGGTGATTCCGGCGTGGATATGCAAACGGCTGCCAATGCAAGAGTGACAGCGTGCGGAGTAACATGGGGATTCCGCCCACGTGCCGAACTGGAAGAATTCAGTCCTCAATATATTGTAGATACCGCTGAGGAGATCAAACGTCTTATTCTCTAATATCTGAATCTACAGAAAGATCTCATTCTTCAAGCTGTACGATAGATCTATGCGGATTATATCAACATAGATCTATCATGCAGCTATTTTTTTTCTTCAATAACAGAACAATATTTTTAAAGATTCTGCGCAGAGAATTGAAAACCGATTCCCGCATCATATAATTTACTATTTCTTTTTAACTTCAGAAAATCAATATCCGGCAGACTTCCATCCGCTTTGCGAGGCAATGTTAACTGAGCAGGATCCAAACTCACAAAATCATCCTCACCTACGGTCATATCTACAGGAAGAAAAGAATTATTGATAATCGTACATTCCTCCCGATTCACATCGACAATATGTTTTCCTGCAGCCCTCGGCTTATATGACAAATTATTCCGAATAATATGATCATATCCGTCCACGTCCACTATTTCTCCGGCAGACTTACGATTCAGCATACAGAAATTAGACGGATTCTGATAACCGGTATTATTGAACCAGGAAATTCCTCCCAAATGGTGATTGGCATAAAATCCTTTGTTCTTGTTTTTATATGCCAGACAATTCTTCACTACATGGTGTGGAATCTCATTCGGCATCTTCACTTTTGAGCGCATACCATAGCCACCCGCTTTAAACCCTGTACCATCTCCCGCACCCACAAATCCTCCGGGCTTATATCCATTATAAAACGCCCAGCAATCTTCAATCGTATAAGCTGCTTGTGCCTTTATCAAATCAAAACCGTCATCACTGTTGTACCAGGCCCGACATCCTTTAAACACATTTCCCGTATAGGAGGCAGAAGCCGGATGCCCACCGAAGCCATCCACATTTCCACCGGTACCATTCTCAGATACAGGGTCAAAATTATTATAAGCATCACAGTTCAGTACACGAGATTATGACTTCCCCGCACCAAATAAAAACCAATAGCCATGCCATCGTGCATCGCCAGATTCTCGTAAATATTATGATTTCCACCTTGATTGTATATACACTCCGACTGAGTATGCTCCCGGATAGTAACCTGTGTTTTGATAATCTCAAAATTGCGGAAATGGAGGTAAGAGCCTGATACATAAAAGACAGATACCCGTTTACCCTCCGGCTTTACTTCAGCCAGATTGAATATCGGACGTTCATCCTGATAACCTGTATAGCAGATTCTCTTGGCCTGAGTGCCACTTTTATTCATTTCAAAAACATAAGCGCGCAAATGATCTCCTCCCATCATCTGCTCTTCCCGTATCCGATACTCGCCTCCGCGAATATATACCGTATCTCCGGGAACGACTTTTGACTGCGCTTTTTGTAAAGTAGCGAAAGGTTTGTCAAGCGTGCCCGCATTTGAATCATCACCATTGGTAGCTACAAAATAATTCGTAGCCGAAAGAGACAGGAAACACCCCATAAAAAAAGACTAATACCTATATGCTTTTTCATTATGCTTATATTTAAAAACCTATTGAAAACTGATTTCCATTTTACTGTTGTTAATGTGCTTCTTTATTACCTGACTCTTATCTTCTACCTCTAAACAAATATTCTGTAACCGGAAGTTTTTTCCAGTTACCGTTTTCATGCCGCTAAATTACAGCTTTCTTTATAGTTTAGAATGTACATGCGTACACAAAGCCTAGAAAATCGTATTTCACCTGAGATTTACATCAAGAATGAACGATAATACATCGTTTCTTTGTTTTTCCGTACGCTATTACATCCTCTATTCTAAAAAGAAAATTAACTTTGTAACCATTAATAATAATGTAGAATCGTAGAAATCAAATATGAAAAATGCACTGCTGATATTCGCATTCTTATCTTTCTATCTCAGTTCAGTACATGCATCTGTCGAGATACGTTCGAACAAACTGACCACCGGTGACGGACTGGCGAATAATTCAATCCGATATATGTTTCAGGACAGCAAAGGGATTTATGTGGATGGGAACCGTCAACGGATTAAGCTATTATGACGGCAACTCTTTTTGTCAGTATCTACCCGGACCCTAATCTGCCGATTTCATTGGCCGACCCACGCATCCGGAATATGGAAGAAGATTCTAACGGTTTTTTATGGATCGCCACCCTCTCTTCTTTATATAGCTGTTACGATTTAAAACATGGGCGCTTCGTCGATTTCACCGGTTGCGGAGAATACAAACAGAGCTATTCGAAAAAAAATCATTGCATCCGACCAGTCTATCTGGTTGTGGGATAACAATAACGGATGCCGTCGTGTCGTCTATCAGGATGGCCAGTTCTCGTCGCAGGCATACATAAAAAAAGAATTAGGCAACCTATCTTCTGACGAGGTACTGTTTGTCTACGAAAGTAATGACAGCCCCGGACATGTATGGATAGGAACCAAGCAAGGATTATGGAAATACCATGACGGCAAACTGGAAGCAATGGATACACAGGGAGAAAGCTGGGAACATATCTTTTCTTATGACCAATATACCTGCATTATTACCGGAAAAAAGAAATCTACCGCCACTCTCTTTCCAATAACCGACTGGAGAAAATCGCTTCATTAACCGAACTCGGAGATACAGGTGTAATCACCGGAAGCCTCCGCCTGCAACATCAATGGGTGATGTTTACCGCCACTGGCAGTTACATCCTAGATCCCGTTACGGGAAAGCTGCGCCGGTTCTCCCGCCTGAATATTAAAAACGGTAACGTCACCAGAGACAATAAAGGGAATGCATGGGTACACAACTATACCAGCAACGTATGGTATGTCAATACCAGCACTGGCGACATCAAACATTTTCAGTTTCTTTCATCCGAGCATTTGGGATATATCGATGTAGAACGTTACTCTATCATTCATGATTCACGGGATATCATTTGGATTACGACTTACGGAAACGGACTCTTTGCCTACGATCTGAATACCGGCGATCTGCAGCACTTCACTTTTGAAGTCAGTCACTCCAGCCATATCAATTCCAATTATCTGCAATATGTAATGGAAGACCGTTCCGGCGGTATCTGGGTAAGCTCCGAATTTTCCGGATTATCTCATCTGGAGATTCTGAATAAAGGAACGTTACGTATCTATCCGAATGGCGAAGATGCTTCTGACCGCTCCAACACGATACGTATGCTTTTACGTGGCAAAAACGGTAATGTATATATGGCAAACCGCATGGGTACCCTATATGAATATGATGCCGACCTGAAAAATATACTTCGTAGAGAGAAGTTTACACATAACGTATACAGTATGTGCGAAGATAATGAAGGACAGTTATGGTTGGGTATGCGTGGTATAGGATTACGTATCGGGGCTGACCAATGGTACCGATATAACAGTAAGGATAATAACTCCTTATCAAACGACAATGTCTACTTAATCTACCGTGACCGCAAAGGGGCGGATGTGGATAGGAACATTTGGCGGAGGATTGAATCTGGCTGTAAAAACAGGCAACGGTTATCAATTCAAGCATTTCTTTCAAGACAGTTATGGAGAAAAACGGGTACGCGTCATACAGGAAGACCGCAACGGTATGATGTGGGTGGGTACCAACAACGGTATTTATATCTTCCATCCGGACTCACTGATCAACTCCCCAAGAATTACGTACTTTACAATCATGTCAATGAAACATTCCCCAGCAATGAAATCCGCTGTCTGGTGAATGATCATGAAGGAAATATGTGGATTGGAACAACGGGAACAGGCTTTGCCATCTGCTATCCGGGAAATGACTACCAACATCTGACTTTCGATTGTTATAGTATTAAAGACGGATTGCCCAACGGAGTCATACAGTCGATTGTTGAAGATCAGGACAATAAAATGTGGATTGCGACCGAATATGGCATTTCCGCTTCACCCTCGCCACCAAGCAAATAGAGAATTATTATTTTTCTTCACATACACTAGGGAATGTATACTCTGAAAATACGGCTTGCATAAATGCTGACGGAAGATTACTTTTCGGTACGAACTACGGCCTGGTAGTTCTCGATGCCAATAAAGTGGAAAACATGGAAAAACTTGCATCGACCGTATTCACAGGGCTTCACATCAATGGAGCGCATATGCTGCCCGGTATGGATGATTCCCCTCTCAACGAAACCATGTCCTATACAGGGCAGTTAAACTTGAAACATTATCAAAATTCATTTGTCATTGCCTTTTCAACATTCAACTTTTTAAGCGGAGCATCCAAATATTCTTATCGGATGCCTCCATATGATTCGGAATGGAGCATCCCTTCAGCACAAAATTTGGCAACATACCGTAATCTTCCTCCCGGTAAATACCAGTTGCAAGTGAAAGCCTGCAATGTAGCCGGCGTATGGGGGGGAAGAAAGTACTATGGAGATTGTCATAGCTCCTCCTTTCTGGCAGACGACCTGGGCCTATTCTGATTTATCTGGTATTCATTGGAATCGTCTGTTATTTCAGTTTCCATATCATACGAAATTTCAACAGATTACGCAATCGCATCGCTGTTGAGAAGCAATTGACCGAATATAAGCTGGAATTCTTCACCAATATATCCCACGAATTCCGTACACCGCTTACTCTGATTCAAGGTGCTCTCAACAAGCTAATCAATATAGAGAATCCTCCCAAAGAGATGCAACGTCCTTTAAAAAAACCATGGATAAAAAGCACTCAGAGAATGTTACGCCTCATCAATCAGCTACTTGAATTCAGAAAGATGCAGAAAAACAAACTGGCCTTATCTTTGGAAGAGACGAACGTCATTGCTTTCCTTTATGAAATCTTCCTGAGTTTCAAGGATACAAGCGAGTCCAAAAACATCGATTTCAGTTTTGAGCCGTCACAACCTGCTTATAAAATGTTTATTGATAAAGGCAATTTAGACAAGGTTACCTACAACCTCCTATCCAATGCTTTTTCAAGTATACTCCTTCTAACGGAAAGATTATATTCAAAATAGATATTCAGGAAGACAAGCAACAGCTTCGTATACAAGTCATAGATAACGGGATCGGCATACCCAAAGAAAAACGTTCTGAACTGTTCAAGCGTTTCATGCAAAGCAGCTTCTCTCATAGCAGTGTCGGAGTAGGTCTCCACTTGACACACGAACTGGTAAGGTACATAAAGGTAATATCAGTTATGATGAAAATGAGGGAGGCGGTTCTGTCTTTACCGTCCTATTGCCGACTAATTCTGATATCTATCAGGAGAAAGATTTCCTGATTCCCAATCAGTTATTAACCGAAGAAGAGGAACAGCACTCCAAAGATTTTCTCAGAAATGAAACGTCAGAGGATACTTTCCAGCCTCCTGTCGATCCTTTGAACAAACGCAAAGTTTTGATTATAGAAGATGATACTGATATCCGTGAATTCCTAAGAGAAGAAATAGGAGTTTACTTTGAAGTTGAAGTAGCTGCTGACGGAACATCCGGTTTTGAAAAAGCAAGTACGTATGATGCTGATTTAATTGTTTGTGACGTTCTGATGCCGGGAATGAATGGATTTGAAGTGACACGCAAACTTAAAAATGAATTTACCACCAGCCATATCCCCATCATATTACTGACTGCCCTCAATATAGAAGAGAAATATCAGGAAGGAATTGAATCCGGAGCTGATGCGTATATCACGAAGCCATTCAATGTCTCTTTACTACTGGCAAGAATCTTCAAGTTAATCGAGCTACGGGATAAACTGCGCCAAAAATATTCTAACGAACCGGGATTGGCTCATTCCATTATCTGTACCAATGACAAGGATCAGAAGTTCTCGGTAAAGCTGAATGAAGTATTGAATGAGCACATGACCGATACCGATTTTTCGGTCAATGACTTTGCCGGAATAATGGGACTAGGACGTACTGTATTCTATAAAAAAGTACGGGGAGTGACCGGTTATTCTCCTTACGAATATTTACGTGTCATGCGGATGAAAAAGGCTGCTGAAATGTTATTGACAGAAGATCTCACCATAGCCGAAGTCGCCTATAGCGTAGGTATCAACGATCCGTTCTACTTCAGTAAATGTTTCAAGAACCAATTCGGGGTATCTCCATCTGCCTATCGGAAAAAGCTGTCTGAAGATGAAAATGAACCCATAAATGATGCCGACGTATGATCTTACAGGTTTTCCGTACTAATTTAAGGGGTGTTTCTTTCATTGATGTACTTTCTTTGCCAATGAAAAATTAATCATTAAGAAATCATGAGAAACAAACTCTTTCTATTTGTATTTCTGTTTGCAGTGCTGGCTATTGTTGATAGTCACGCTTTCGAACGCAAAAAAAATACAATTTCAACAGTGAATGGCGTCTGCAAATCGGAGACTTTCCCGAAGCTAAACAATCTCAATTCGACGATAGCCGGTGGAAAGCGGTCACTTTACCGCATGCCTTTAATGAAGATGAAAGCCTTCAAAGTGTCCATCGAACAGCTGACGGACACAGTGGTATGGTATCGGAAACACTTTCGGATTCCGGCTTCCGGTAAAAAACAAAAAGTATTCATCGAATTTGAAGGAGTGCGCCAAGCCGGTGACTTCTATTTGAACGGACAATATCTGGGGAAAACACGAAAACGGAGTAATGGCGGCAGGCTTCGACCTGACACCTTATATTAAAGAAGGTGACAATGTACTGGCAGTACGTACGGACAATGACTGGATGTATCGCGAAAAAAAGTACTAACTCCA
>VOFJ01001584.1_pt1 | contig 15726 bp, 21 predicted proteins | sample 5384081 | NCBI WGS metagenome assembly VOFJ01 (sample SAMN12384729, study PRJNA508395) | human gut metagenome | isolation source: healthy gut I | host: Homo sapiens
CTGTTTGTGCTTGGTTCGTTATTGCTCTGGCGGTCGGCCGTGAAGTCTCTGCCCACAAGCGGAGCGTGTGTATGAGGGAATCCGGCTGTACAGGGAAGAGCCGGCGGCTGATATGGAACAGGGGAGAGCATTGAGGTTACCGGGGAGATGCTTTCGCGCGCAGAAAAAGGAAGAGGTGGTGCTTGCGCTGCCGGATGGCAGGCTGCACCTGCGGATACGTGATTTTTCGGGGGAATATGCAGGAAATCCCGAAAAAAACATATACGAAATGGTTCGATTATGGTAAAATAAAATCTGGTCTGCGGCTGCGCAGAAGAGAGAGCGGCGATTACCTGAAGATAGATGCTGCCGGACATACCAAGAAGCTGAAGGAATATTTTGTCAATGAGAAGATTCCGGCGGCGAAGAGAGACGCTATATGGCTTCTGGCAACGGGGTCCGAGATCCTGTGGGTGGCAGGCGGGCGCATCGGCGCCGGCTGCAAAGTCGGAGAGAATACAGAAAAAGATATTAGAAGTACGGTTAAGCGGAGGAAACGATTGTGAAGATCAAGAAAATTAACGTTCATCTCACAGAGGAACAGATTGAGCAGAGAGTAAGAGAATTGGGAGCCGAGATCAGCAAGGTGTACGGAGATGAGCCGGTATGCCTGATCTGTATTTTTGAAGGGATCGGTATTTTTTACCTGCGAACTGGCAAAGCGTATTACTTCACCGGTTGAGATAGAGTTTATGTCGGTATCCAGCTATGGATCAGGCACAAGTTCCAGCGGTGTGGTGCGCATCGTAAATGATCTTGGAACCAGTATTGAAGGCAAGAATGTGCTGGTAATTGAGGACATCATCGATTCCGGCAGAACTTTAAGCTATTTGCTGGAGAATTTGAAGACAAGAAATCCGAAGACACTCAGACTGTGTACGCTTCTGGATAAGCCGGACCGGAGAGTGGTGGATGTCAATGTGGATTATGTGGGATTTGTCATTCCGGATGAATTTGTGGGTAGGATACGGTCTCGACTATGACCAGAAGTACCGCAATCTGCCTTATATCGGATTTGTTGAGATAGAGGAATAAAGGAGAAATCGATTGAATAGTAAGAGAAGCAGTTACAGAGGATTTGGCATCTATCTGCTCCTGATACTTGCCATCATAGGTATCTGGTATTGGATGGACGGAAACACGTCAACCAACAGTTACACGCAGGGCACAGTTTGAGACTGCGGTTGCAGATGGAAATGTTGCACAGCTGAAGATTGTACCGAACCGCGGCGAGGTGCCGACCGGTAATGTATACATTACATTTAAGGACTCCTCAACACAGGTTCTGGCGGTAAACGATGTAAATGATATAGAAGACTATCTGCGCGATCAGCAGTTTACGTCTTACACCGTGGAGAATCCGCCGGAGCAGAGCTGGATCGTGACGATACTTCCGTATCTGATTATTTTTGCGGCGATGTTCATTTTCTTCATGATTATGACCAATCAGGCGGCTGCCAATTCCGGCGGCGGCGGTAAGATGATGAACTTCGGCAAGAGCCGCGCAAAGCTCATGACAGATGACCCGGCAAAGCGGGTGACATTTGCCAATGTGGCAGGTCTGAAAGAGGAAAAGGAAGAGCTTGAGGAGATCGTGGATTTCCTGCGTGCCCCGAAGAAGTATACCAGGCTTGGCGCGCGTATTCCAAAGGGTGTTCTTCTTGTGGGACCTCCGGGAACCGGTAAAACCCTTCTGGCGAAAGCTGTTGCAGGAGAGGCAGGCGTGCCGTTCTTTAGCATTTCCGGTTCGGATTTTGTGGAGATGTTTGTCGGCGTCGGCGCTTCCCGTGTCCGCGATCTGTTTGAGGAAGCCAAGAAAAAATGCGCCGTGTATCGTGTTTATCGATGAGATCGATGCTGTCGCAAGACGGCGTGGTACCGGTATGGGCGGCGGCCACGATGAGCGCGAGCAGACATTGAACCAGATGCTCGTTGAGATGGACGGTTTCGGTGGTCAATGAGGGAATTATCGTTATGGCGGCGACGAACCGTGTGGATATTTTGGATCCGGCGATCATGCGTCCGGGACGTTTCGACCGGAAGGTGCATGTGGGACGTCCGGATGTCGGCGGAAGAGAGGAGATTCTTTCTGTTCATGCGAAGAACAAGCCGCTCGGGGATGATGTCGACTTAAAACAGATCGCACAGACGACTGCGGGCTTTACCGGCGCGGATCTTGAGAATCTTCTGAATGAGGCGGCTATTATCGCAGCGAAGGAAGACCGTGCGTATATTACACAGACGGACATCAAGAAGGCGTTTGTGAAGGTGGGGAATCGGCGCGGAGAAAAAGAGCCGCGTGATCTCAGAGAAGAGAAAAGCGTATCACCGCATTCCACGAATCCGGTCATGCGATTCTGTTCCATCTGCTTCCGGATGTCGGTCCGGTCTATTCCGTATCGATCATTCCGACGGGAGCGGGAGCTGCCGGTTACACGATGCCGCTGCCGGAGCGTGACGACATGTTCAACACGAAAGGCAAGATGCTGCAGGATATTATCGTATCTCTGGGAGGACGTGTGGCGGAGGAACTTGTATTTGATGACATCACGACAGGGGCATCTCAGGACATCAAGCAGGCGACCCGGATGGCAAAGGATATGGTCACAAAATACGGAATGTCAGAGAACATTGGTCTGATCTGCTACGACAATGACGACGATGAGGTATTTATCGGCAGAGACCTGGCGCACACGAGAGGCTATGGAGAGGGCGTTGCGACCACCATAGACCTGGAAGTGAAGCGGATCATTGACGAATGTTATGAAAAAGCGAAGCAGATGATTGCGGAGCACCGCGACGTGCTGGATGCCTGCGCGAATCTTCTGCTGGAGAAGGAAAAAATCAGCCAGCAGGAGTTTGAGGCATTGTTTGAGCAGTAATTGTGCATAACGGCAATGAAAAAAAAGAAAAACCGGGCAGAAGGTACTATACAAAATGAATAAAAACGTTGCGCACAAAATTGTGAAGTTTGTGCACACTTATCTGGCGGGGCATGCTATTATAATAACCGTAAAAACCCCCCAATACATTATATATAGTTTTTGCTATACCCCATAGTAAAAATACCTTCTCCTAAAAAGACAGCAGTTCGACAGGCTGTCTTTTTTTTACCTTCTAATAAAAATATTTGAAATGGGATATGTTTTATTATAAGAATATCGGAGAAAATGAAGTTCCAGAATGCAACCGGGGCGGCAATTCTTTGAAGCAAAATCCGAGGATTTCTTCCGTGCCGCGTCGGACATCGGGTTCTGTGTCTTTCCGCGTTTGGACAGTCCCCGGGGTGTGTCCGGCAAAACCGCAGACAATGAGCGGACTTTCTGGTGCCCCTAGTGGCACCGCTTCGCAGAACAATATAAAACCGCGCGAACCGAACTCGTTATCATCTGCTATTGAAAACAGGGCAGATGATAACTCAGACATCGGCTTCGCGCGGTTATGTTCATTACTCAGTGGTGCCAACAAGGGGCACACACAAAAGTCCTTAAAATTGTCTGCGGTTTGCGGACACACCACGTGGAATGTTCCAAACTTGGAAAAACACAGATGATCAAGGATGTCGACGCGGCATGGTTAGAAATACCGGATTTTGCGATTAGAATTGCCGCCCCGGTTGCATCTGGAACGTGATAGTCTCTGGTTCTTATAATAAAACGTATCCCATTTATTGTCTTTTCTTGCGGAGATTCACAAACGTGAGATAGATATCATAGTAGATATTTTCGCGGTTCTGCTCCGTAAGCATCTTTAAATCGTTATATAATTCCCGGTCGCTTAGAATCACATCCACCATATCAGGATTGTACTCGGTGCCGCGCCCTGCTTTCAGTTCGTTCAATACCACATCGAACGGTTTCGCGCGGTGGTAATTGCGGCTTAAGTAATCGGTCGCTGCATCCAGACAGTCACAGATGTGGATCAGGTCGATGGCGTCCCGGTACGGCGAGGCGGTATTGTCAAAACTGAGCGGATAACCGCGGGTACCGTCGTAGGAGCGGTGATGTCCGAGCGCAACCGGCTGGTAGATTAAAAAGTCGGATCGGACGACAGATAGTCGGAGCCCTTCTGCGGATGTGTCTGAATAATGTTGAATTCGTAGTCGTTTAACTTGCGGTGCTGCGTGTTGATGATCGGGATCATGCCGTTTTTCCCAATATCGTGGAACAAAGCTGCGGGAACGATATAGTCCAGTACTTCCGCGGGGGAGGCATAGACATTTCCCTCCAGATAGGAGGACGGAATCCGCAAAAGCTCCGGCCCTGCGGCTAAAATATGTTTTCCGATCGCTTCTGCGAGATAGGAAACCATAACGGAGTGTGTGAATGTCGTGAGATGTCTGGTTACGACCAGATCTACGATAAAGTTCATTTTTTTCCATACGGTTCTGGAAAGTCCCAAGGATCAGCGGGTGAAACGCCACCAGCTGGACGCCGTTGTTTAACGTGTAGGAATTGAGACTGGCAGGCTGATTCATCAGATAGCTGGTAATCAGATTGCGGTAGCGCCGGTAAGTTGCCTGCTTAAACTCTTCCTTGAAATGCGTATGCCCCAGCACGTCGATCAGGTTGAGCGGCAGATTGGTATAAAAACAAGCAGGTCAGGCGAGGAAACCTGACCGATGGTCTGCATCTTGTGGACATAATAATCGTCCAGGATCTGCCAGGCAGCTTCCCAGGTGATTGTACCATTGCGTGCCTGCACATAGTGGTAATTAAATACTGTGAATACAGGGCACTCATAGATGGAACCATGCTCGTGCAATATCTCGGAGTAATAGATCTGCGTCATATTCTCCAGAGAGGACAGGATCGCGGATGGTGCAATAACACGTTCAACGTTAAGAACAGCGCCGTACGCGCGGAAATCGTTGATTGCACAGTCACAGAGCTGCGGAATCCGTGGATTGGTGGTATCGTACTGACAGAATTTGGGCATGGTACGGGATCTGACAGAGCTCCTCCCAGAGCCGGTAAGCGGTCTCAATGTCTAAGATGCCAAGACCCGGCGCCACCCGGATCAGATTGTAATAGGCAATAAAAATATAGTCGCGGCTTGTAGCCGATTCAAAGAATTCAATCTGATCGCGGTAAAGAGAGCACTTTGGTGTAGAAATATATAGTCTTATCGCGAGAGGTGGGCTCTCCGGTTCGTGAGAGCTCCATGTATGAAAAGCCGGCGCAGATATAGAGAAAAAGCAGGCTTTCCGTATCGCTGCGGTCTTCATAATGTGGAAGCAGAATATCAATAATGCGGATCAGCAGAGCCGGTTCGGTATAGTTACTGTAGTAAAAATCACGGCAAAAAGAAAGTAAAAGATCATATCCCTCATCGGACAGAAGAGCAGGATTGCTGCTTAGCGGATAGAGATACTGTTCAAGCAGTATCTGATTGTCCGCACAGCGTTGCTGCTGGTCGTCTGCACATGCGCGAAGTGTTGCCAGCCATTCCTCACGGCTGGCAGGCTCCAGAAGGTGATCTTCCCAGGCGAGACTGTGCATGAAGTTGTCATAGTAAGTATCAAAAAAAGTAACGGATATCCGTGTTGCTGATCATGTATTCCTCCGCCTGCGCATTTAAATATGTGTGAAAACCACCCAATTTGTCCATAAGCGCAAATATAATAATATTATAACAAATAGATCATAAATGTATATAGTAATTTGGATATGCAGGTGGTCAAAAACGTGCATCAACGGCTAAAAAAGAATTAAGAAAATTTAGAAATTCTTTATTTGCCCCTGCCTGTGAGGAGGAATACAATAAAGGTGCGGACGGTAAGATCCGTTGCCGCAAGAATGGAACAGGGGAGGCAGCCATGTCGAACACGACAAAACTTGCACTGGAGGCATCACTTAAAAAGCTTTTTGCTTAAGAAGCCGGTGGATAAGATTACGATCAACGATCTGACGGAGGACTGTGGGATCAGCCGCATGGCGTTTTACTATCACTTCAAGGATATTTACGACCTGATTGAGTGGGCGTGCCTGGAGGACGGAAAGCGTGCGCTTGCGGATAAGAAGACGTACAGTACGTGGAGTGAAGGACTGGAGCAGATCTTTGAGGCGGTATTGGAGAACAAGCCGTTTATTTTGAATGTTTATCACTCGGTCAGCCAGAAGAAGATCGAGAGCTATCTCTATAAGCTGACCTATGATCTGCTCGCAGATGTGGTAGAGGAAGAATGCCGCGATGCGGCTGTCAGCGGGGAGGACAAGGCACTGATTGCGGAGTTCTACAAATACGGCTTTGTAGGTATGATGCTGCACTGGATCGACGGCGGTATGAAGGCGGATTACAGAGAGCTTGTGCAGCGGCTGAGTACGATGCTGCACGGCAGTATCTTAAATGCCGCCCGGAATTTTGAACAGAAGCAATCCACAAGCTTAGCAAAAGAGACGGAATGATAAGTTTTTTATCATTTTGATCTTTTTGTAAATTGTGTGTGTCATTCATCTGGGCAGACTAAGATAAGGACACAAAGAATTTACAGCATAAGTGGAAAGGTGGTAGTTACGATGGGAAAAAGGAAAACATATAGGACTTGGCGTGGCTGCGCTGGCAGCCGGAGCGGGTGTGGCGGCACTGGCGGCAGGCAGCCATAAGAACAGCAGCGAGCGTGCGCAGAAGAAAGCAATCGAGGAGAAGGCGAGAGCGGAATACCGCAATACCGAGCGCGGCAAGCATGAGAAGAACAGCAAGGGTATTTACTATACCAACGGTAATTACGAGGCTTTTGCGAGACCGAGAAAGCCGGAGGGTGTGGATGAGAAGAGCGCCTATATTGTCGGCAGCGGACTGGCCTCTCTGGCAGCAGCCTGCTTCCTGGTGAGAGACGGTCAGATGGAAGGTTCCCACATTCACATTCTTGAGGCAATGGACATCGCGGGAGGCGCCTGCGACGGTATCAATGATCCGACCAGAGGATATGTGATGCGCGGCGGACGTGAGATGGAGAACCATTTTGAGTGTCTGTGGGATCTGTTCCGCAGCATTCCGTCGATTGAGACGCCGGGCGTCTCCGTTCTGGACGAGTATTACTGGCTGAACAAGGAAGACCCGAACTATTCCCTGTGCCGTGCCACAGAGGAGCGCGGCAAGGATGCGCACACCGACGGCAAGTTCAACCTGAGCCAGAAAGGCTGCATGGAGATCATGAAGCTCTTCATGACAAAGGATGAGGATCTCTACGACAAGACGATCGAGGATGTGTTCGACGACGAGGTATTCAATTCTACGTTTTGGCTGTACTGGCGCACGATGTTTGCTTTTGAGAACTGGCACAGTGCACTGGAGATGAAGCTCTATTTCCAGCGTTTCATCCATCACATCGCGGGACTGCCGGATTTCAGCGCTTTGAAGTTCACGAAGTACAATCAGTATGAGTCGCTGATTCTGCCGATGCAGAGATACCTTGAGGAAGCCGGTGTTGACTTCCAGTTTAACACCGAGGTAACGAATGTCATTTTCGACATCAAAGATGACAAGAAGGTTGCCAAGGCGCTCGAGTGCAAGGTCAACGGTGTGGAGAAAGGTATTGTGCTTACGGAGAATGATCTCGTGTTCGTGACAAACGGAAGCTGTACCGAGGGTACGATTTACGGTGATCAGAACCATGCGCCGAACGGGGACGCGGAAGTGCGCACGAGCGGCTGCTGGAGCCTGTGGAAGAATATTGCAAAGCAGGATCCGTCTTTTGGACATCCGGAGAAGTTCTGCTCGGATGTGGCGAAGACGAACTGGGAATCTGCAACCGTGACCACGTTGGACGACAAGATCATTCCGTACATCACGAATATCTGCAAGCGTGATCCGAGAAGCGGAAAAGTTGTGACCGGAGGTATCGTAAGCTGTAAGGATTCCAGCTGGCTGCTCAGCTGGACGATCAACCGCCAGGGACAGTTCAAGAATCAGAAGAAGGACGAGGTGTGTGTATGGGTATACGGTCTGTTCACCGATGTGCCGGGCGATTATGTGAAGAAGCCGATGAAGGAGTGTACCGGTAAGGAGATCACCGAGGAGTGGCTGTATCATCTGGGTGTTCCGGTGGAGGAGATCCCGGATCTGGCAGAGAACAGCGCCGTATGTGTACCGACGATGATGCCGTACATCACAGCGTTCTTTATGCCGAGAACCAAGGGCGACCGCCCGGACGTCATCCCGGATGGCTGTGTGAACTTTGCGTTCCTCGGACAGTTCGCGGACACACCGCGTGATACGGTCTTCACGACGGAATATTCGGTCAGAACCGCAATGGAGGCGGTATACGGACTGCTCGGTGTAGACAGAGGCGTTCCTGAGGTATGGGGAAGTGTCTATGATGTCAGAGAGCTGCTCGACAGCAGTGTGAAGCTGATGGATGGAAGGTCTCCGCTTGAGATCGAACTGCCGGGACCGCTCAATGTATTGAAGAAGCCGCTGCTTCGTGTGGTCAAGGGGAACCGGGTCGTGGAGAAGCTGCTCCGGGATCATGATGTGATCAAGGATGGTATGTTATAGGGAATCCTGATGTGTAGAAAACTCTGATTTCCTGAATGAACGGCAACGCCCGGAAAGCCTTTGGTTTTCCGGGCATTTATTGAAAATAGGTGACACTTTTTAAATTTATAACTTGCATATCTGTTTAGGCTGTGATATAATTTACCTCTGTCAGGACACATTGACAAATGGGCAGATTCCCGAGTGGCCAAAGGGGACAGACTGTAAATCTGCTGCAAATTGCTTCGGTGGTTCGAATCCACCTCTGCCCATGAATTGTTGAAAGAACCATTGCCGTCAGGCAGTGGTTCTTTTTTGCTTTTCACAAAGTTCAACGCGCCTTCATGACTGGTTTACCGGTACCGATCTTTACAAAAAAGAATCTGGAATCCTATGTAAGAAAAGAAAGTATGCAGATGAAAACCAAGGTCAGTATCGTCGCCACTGTGACGCTTCTTATGGCGATTGGATTTATCTGTATGAAAAATGTGCCCATCGGACGGATTGTTTTATCCGTTGTGTGGGTATGTCATGTCATCTACTTTTTTTTTGCTTTGTAAAGACACTTCCGGAAGAAAAACAGGAAGCGGGGGGAATCGAATATGAAGAATAAACGCAGCCTGCATTTTTGTAATCCTGCTGGTGGCGCATATGGTCCAGCACAGAATGTCTGGCACTGCATCATAATACATGCAGGAGAGGAATGCTTATAAAAACCAGATTTTCTCATTTGTGGAGGAGATACTGGTCGCGCCTGCATCCAAAAAAGAGCGAGGATGTCTTCCTTTTCGGAGACCAGCCCGCCGGCAATGACCGGTGTGGAGGTGGACTGACAGACTTTTGGCGATGACCTTGGGCATCAGTGCCGGCAGAATCTCAATCAGATCCGGGCGGGAGGATTTGACCTGGCGGTCGATGTTCTCGTATGCCATGGAGTCAATCAGAAACAGCCGGAGGATTGTAAAGAGAGCCCCAGCTCCTTGGCGCGTTTGATAAGTGTCGGCTTCGTTGTGATAATGCCGTCGGCATTCGTGTATTTTTGAAGAAAGTCGACTGCCACTTCTTTGGAACTCAGTCCATTGATGAGATCCAGATGGACGATCGCAAGCTTTCCGGCGGATTTGACGGTCTCCACGATGTCACTGATAGTGACGATGTCGCCGTATAAGATAAAGATAATGCGGCTGTCGCTGGTCAGGCATCTGGAAAGACCTTTGTCGTCTTTGACCGCTGCAATGATGGGAGAATCCTCCAGGGCTTCTTTAAATAATTTCTTCATGACAATCTCCTGTATTCGGTGAATCAATAAGGTCATCATGCCGATCGCATGATGACCTTATTATATAATAAAGTGAGATTCTTTGAAAGCGCTTATTTTGCAGGAACATTTCTGGCGGCAATGATGTCGACACCAGTTCCGGCAACGTCGGATAAGACCACATCGCCGATCTTAAGCGGTGCATTGACGGTGATATCCTTTAAGGCGTTGACACAGTCGAAAATCCTGCCTTTCGGAATGTCGGAGGCTGTTTTCACGTTTGCCATCGGGTAGATGCCTCCGTTCACCCGGACCGTCGATGTTACGATACGGGTCGGATTCGTAACTTCCTTTCTGGCGTAGGCATCGCCTCTCGGACAGGTATTGCCGGTGACGGCGGTGACGGTAGATCCGTCCATGGTAACTGTGATGGCGCACCCGAGCGGGCAGCCGATACAGGTCAATTCTCTTGTGCTCATGATGATTCCTCCATTCTATTTATGAATTTTCTTCAATGCGGATTGTGATTCTGGACAGATCCGGGAATTCAGCAAGTTTTTTTCTTGTCGAGAATTACCTGCTCCATCTCGCCGGGAGCCATAACCGGACGTTTGCGCTTGCTGATTAAGGTGTCATTAAAGTAAGTCGCAATCGAGCAGTTCTTGTATACCGCGCCCACACGGAAGCGGACGGTTAAAGTGTCGTCCATCTCGGTCGGACGGACATATTTCGGAACGGTGTAGCGCACGCCGTCCACCGGGAAAATCTCGACGGATGCGGCATCTTTGCTGGAGCCGTTTTGGATATAAGCGGCGGCATTTTTCCCGGCTGCGGTTGCTTCCTGGGAAACATAGTCCACAAGGTCATGTACATGAAGGACATTTCCACAGGCGAACACGCCGTCGATGCTGGTCTCTAAGCTGTCATTGACGATTGGACCGGAGGTGACAGGATTGATGGCAACGCCTGCGCTGCGGCTAAGCTCGTTCTCCGGGATCAGTCCGCAGGAGAGAAGCAGGGTGTCGCAGGTGTAGCGCTCCTCGGTTCCCGGAATCGGTTTGCGGTCCGGACCGACTTCTGCAATTGTGACAGCTTCGACACGGTTTTTGCCCTCAATGTCGATGACAGTGTGACTGAGCTTCAACGGGATGCCGAAATCATCCAGACACTGTACAATGTTTCGCTTCAGACCGCCGGAGTAAGGCATCAGTTCGGCAACAACCTTGACTTTCGCGCCTTCCAGCGTCATGCGGCGTGCCATGATCAGACCAATGTCGCCGGAACCTAAGATGACAACTTCGCGGCCCGGCATATAGCCTTCCATGTTGACCAGACGCTGTGCCGTACCTGCGGAAAAAATACCGGCCGGACGATAGCCCGGAATATTTAAGGCACCTCTGGATCGTTCGCGGCAGCCCATAGCGAGAATGACAGCTTTCGCCTGAACTTCAAACATGCCATCTTCACGGTTCATGGCGGTTACTTTTTTTGTGATTACGTTTCCGGACGGGGCATCGGCAGCAATGTCCATGACCATGGTATTTAATTTGTACTCGATGCCGCGCTCTGCCACCTGCTCGATGAAGCGGGAAGCGTATTCCGGTCCGGTCAGCTCCTCCTTGAAGGTATGTAAGCCGAAACCGTTGTGGATGCACTGGTTTAAGATACCGCCGAGCTCTTTTGTCTCTCTCGATGATTAAGATGCTTCTCGATGCCGTGGTCTCTTGCGGATACAGCGGCTGCAAGTCCGGCAGGACCTCCGCCGACGATGACTAAATCATAGTTTTTCATAGTAGAATCCCCCTTTAAATCTCTTTGTTGATGCCGATGACGATATTGCCGCCGACGCCGTTTTTGGTAATGTCAAACATGCTCATCGGAACTTCACGCTCTAAAATTTCCATGGTACGGAGAACAGAAACCTGCCTGACAGCGTCCCATGCCGGCTCTGGTGCGACGTTTTACTCCATCGAGGGAGCGGGCACCGAGCGGACGGTGAATGGCGTCCATGATCTCGCCCTCGCTGATCATCTCGCAGCGGCAGATGATGTTGCCATATTCCGGATGCTCTTTGATCAGCTGATTGCGCTCCTCCATGGAAAGTGTCTCCGGTCTTAAGATGCCTTTTCTTGTGGAGATAAAATCTGTTTTTTTCGTAAGGGAAAAGAAGATCAGCGGCGATACCTGCGACCATCTCTCCGATTGCCGGTGCGGAGGAGAGTCCCGGAGATTCAATGCCGGCTGCGTTGATAAAACCTTTCGCGTCTTCCGCTTCCCCAATGATGAAATCGTTGCCGTCTTCGTGTGCGCGCAGACCTGCAAATGAGGTGATAACCTGGCGCATCGGAACATTTTTGACGCTTAAAGCAGCAGTCTTTGCGAGGGAATCCAGTCCGTCCTGTGTGGTGTTGACTGCTTCCTTATTCGTGACATCCACTGCGGTTGGGCCGACTAAGAGGTTGCCGTGTACGGTAGGAGTGACAAGCACGCCTTTTCCCATTTTGGATGGAAGCTGGAAAATCGTGTGCGATACATGCGTTCCGGCTTCTTTGTCGAGCAGGCAGTATTCGCCTTTGCGGGCGGTAATATGAAGCTTGTGTTCACTTACCATATTGTTAAATTCGTCAGCGTGAACGCCGGCGGCATTGATGATGACCTTCGCCTCAAAGGTTTCCGGTGTATCCGTGTCGGTGTGGATGGTCTCTAACGTGTAACTGCCGTCTTTTTTCCGAATGGAAGTGACTTTGGTATTTAAGAAAAAGGAAACACCGTTGGTGTATGCGTTTTCCGCAAATGCCATGGTCATGTGGAACGGGCAGACGATGCCGCCGGTCGGGGCATACAGACCGCAGGTCACGTCGTCGCTTAAATTCGGCTCCATCTGAAGCAGCTCTTCGCGCTCTAAGATGCGAAGACCAGGTACTCCGTTTTTCTCACCCTTTTCTAAAAGGGCATCAAGACCGCTGCGGTCCTGATCTTTGGTACATACGACGAGGGAACCGTTTCTCTTAAACGGAATGTCGAGGTCTTTTGAGAGGGCATCCATCATCTCGTTGCCGCGGACATTTAACTTTGCCTTTAAGGAACCCGGGGCTGCGTCGAAGCCTGCGTGGATGATGGCACTGTTGGCTTTGGAGGTGCCGTCACAGACATCCTCTTCGCGCTCGATGACACAGACGTTCGCCTGGTATCTGGATAATTCTCTTGCGATTGCACTGCCGATGACTCCGGCACCGATAATTGCTACATCATACATAATACATTCTCCTTTTCTTTGAAATACAAAAAGAGCAAGGCAAACAAAAACGATCTCATCGTCTCTGCTCTTACCTTGCTCATGTCTCTCGGTAATTCTTATGAACTTAACTATATTATAACACGAAATGAACAGGATGCAAGACCTGATTGAAAAAAACAGACATTGCACCTGGCTTTGCAAGAAAGTGCCCCATATCATCACGAATTAGGGTATAATGTGAATAAGCAATGAGCAGTGCAGACAGGAGAAGTGGCGCGTTCTGTGCTGGCACAGAGAACGCGCCGCTGCGAGTGGCTGATAGTGCGAATGCACGTCAGCGTGAAAAAAGCGAAGCGTTTTCACGCGGCACTGCGAAACCGAGGTGGACGAATTTGCTCCATATGAACGCGCCAGCGAGCCGGGGGAAACCGGAGGTTTACCGGGCTTTTGCCGGAACGTAAGATGTAGTACGAGTGCCTGATAGTGCGAATGCCCGACAGCGTGAAAAAAACGGAGCGTTTTCACGCGGCACTGCGAAGAAATGCCGGACACCTGCGTGGAAAGGACAACATGTCATGGGAAGAGGAAGAAGCGAGAAGCAGAAACAGAAGCTGCTTTACATGGCGCAGCTTTTATATGGGAGAACGGACGAGGATCATCCTGTGACGACGCAGGAGGTGATCGACTATCTGGAGGCGAACGGAATCCGTTCGGAGCGCAAGACAGTGTACACCGATATGGAGGAACTGGAAGATTTCGGGCTGGATATTATACGGGTGAAGGAGCGACCCGGCGGATATTATCTTGCCAGCCGCAAATTTGAACTGGCGGAGTTAAAACTTCTCGTGGATGCCGTGCAGGCGTCGAAGTTCATCACGACGAAGAAGTCGAGAGAGCTGATTGCCAAGCTGGAGACGCTCTGCGGTAGGGAACAGGCAAAGCAGCTCCACAGGCAGGTCGTGGTGACCAACCGCAGCAAGGCGGTCAATGAAAACATTTATTATAATGTAGATATGATTTACAATGCCATCGCGGAAAATGTGAAGATCCGTTTTCAGTATTTTGAATGGACGGTCAATAAAGAGATGAAACTGCGGCGGGACGGCAGTTACTATGAAGTGAGTCCCTGGCTGCTCTCGTGGGATGACGAAAACTATTATCTGATCGCCTACGACGACAGAAGCCGCGACATCCGCCATTACCGTGTGGATAAAATGCTAAAGATCGAACTTACGGCGGAAAGCAGAGAGGGGAAGGAGCAGTTCGGGAGCTTTGACGTGGCGGCATATTCCCGAAAAACGTTCGGCATGTTCGCGGGGGAGGACGAGACTGTGACCTTAATCTGCGAAGACGCCCTCACGGGAGTCATGATCGACCGTTTCGGCAAGGAGGTCGCGATGCGCCGGTATGATGAGACAAGAATCCGGGTGCGGGTGAGTGTCGCGGTCAGCCGCCAGTTTTTCGGCTGGCTGGCTGGACTTGGCGCGGCAGTGCGGATCGAGTCGCCGGAACCTGTTGTGCGGGATGCTTTTTGCGGCAGCTCAGCCGCGGTGGATGTAGGCCTCGCGCCTGCGCCCACCGAGATATAGGTGATCTTGCAGCCCACAGCCTTTTCTAGGTATTCCACATAATCGCGGGCCTGCTGGGGCAGGTCCTCCCACTTCCGGGCTGCGGTGATATCGCAGTGCCAGCCGGGCAGGTACTCCACCACGGGCTGAGCGGTATCCAGTGCCTCACCCATGGGGAAGCGGGTGGTGGTGGTGCCGTCGGTCTCAAGATGTTTCATTTATCATATACAAAGGAGCCTATGAGCAATCAACAAACTGTTCTCATCGATCTGGCCCCGTCATCCGTCATCAGCACGATTCACCCGGACGAAATCTTTTGATTCTACATGACATAGCCGTCCGTCTGCTGTCTCCGGACGGTCTGTTGCTCACGATCCGTGACGATGTCAGTCCTTCCTACCACGTCGCAGCTTTGGCGATATCACCTGGGAAAAAGATTCTTTCTCGATTCAAGCATTCTTTGGAACAGCTTTTAAACGCAGACAGCTACATTCCGTTTATGCCGGGCGCAGGCCTGCCAACTGCGCTTTGACGGCATTTCCAGCCATACGCGCAGTTGGCTGGATCCAGTGAATATCATCGGCGTCTATTGTCTGGAAGTACAACCGGGCACTGATCGGCTTTCTTTCATCGCGCGGCACACCTCCCATGCCACTGTCTGCAGATCAGGTGTCCGCACTGTGCAAGATCGGCTTTTATGCTACACCCACGCACTGCGCAACGCGAATCTCTACATGAATGCCTACCGGGCTCCAGCATCACGGATGATTCGATTTTTGGCACTCTGGCACAACCGCAAGCATGCGTTTCGAGATGATTACAATCCTTGCCTCCGGTACGCCGTGCTCATTAATCGCGCTTCGATATCGATGATTTCTAAACTTACAACGATCATATGCCGGAAGTTTCTTTGGTTTCCGGTACATCCTCTTCTGTTTCCAATTTCCGGCTTCTTCTTGAAGGAAGTTTTTTCCTTTCATTTTCTTGCTGTTGTGGAAGGCTCATCCGCTTCCCTGCCGGGAAAGAATTTCTCTTTTCTTCCTCCCGGCGAGTTCAGTTGTTTTTTCAGTTTGTCCTGCCGGTTTCTTCGAATTTTCTTTCAACAGCATAGCAGGGTGTAGGATATTACCCGGTTACGTATTGCT
>VOFJ01000506.1_pt1 | contig 15717 bp, 26 predicted proteins | sample 5384081 | NCBI WGS metagenome assembly VOFJ01 (sample SAMN12384729, study PRJNA508395) | human gut metagenome | isolation source: healthy gut I | host: Homo sapiens
AAACGGGTGTTGGCTTTCCTGATATCAAACTTCTTGAACCATTAGCAGATGTTCTTGATATCAGCCTGCTTGAACTGATGAAATCAGGCGTCTGCCAAAAACAACCGTTTCCGCTCCAGATACCACAGATGCATTTCAAAACGTGATTGATCTTGCATCTTACGAAAGAAAAATAGAACGGCAACGCATCGCCCTTGTGACACTCTTTATCGTCCTGTTGATTGCACTGATATTTCTGGTTGACATAATGCAATCCTTCGGTTTTCTATTTGTATGCCTTCCTATTATTTTATTTTTTTCTTGGCATATGGTTTTTACGGTTAAGTCATAAGAAGTCCACACACAAACATGCTTTTTTGTTTGCAGGATTGCTCGCGTTTGCATATCCGCTCTGCCTTATTCTGCTTTTCTGTTTTGCCTTTGCGCTTGGCGGTCCGGTTCCGAATTGATTGGATACAATAGAAAAGGAAGATATCGCATGCAATACCTTCCTTTTCTACATCTTATAAATTTTTCAGAGTTTCAACACCGGCTGCTAAATATGGATTGTCGATCTCAAAGAATTTTCCTTCATCCGCTTTCTCTGCGTAAAGCCGGATCGACCGGCAGTTTTCAAATACCGGGATTCCAAGCTCTTGTCTTTTGCTTCATCGACATGGCTCTGTCCGAAAACATTGATCTTTTTACCACAGTCCGGACATTCCAGATAACTGAAGTTCTCCACAACGCCAAGTACCGGGATATGCATCATATTCGCCATATTGTAAAGCCTTCTTCACGATCATCTGTACCAATTCCTGTGGTGATGTCACAACGACAATTCCATCTACCGGAAGTGACTGGAATACCGTAAAGCGGAACATCACCGGTTCCCGGCGGCATATCTACAAATAAATAATCAATATCGCCCCATACTGTCTCGTTCCAGAACTGTTTTTACAGCGCCTGCGATCACAGGTCCCTCTCCAGATCACCGGATCTTCTTCGTTGTCTAACAATAGATTGACGGACATGATCTTGATCCCATTCTCTGCAGCCATTGGAACCATGCCATCCTCTGTACCGTAAACCTGTCCATGTACTCCGAACATTTTCGGAATGGACGGTCCTGTAATATCAGCATCCATAATTCCCACTTTATATCCAGCCTTGTTCATGGCACATGCAAGGGAAGATGTCACAAAAGATTTTCCAACTCCACCTTTTCCGCTGACAACTCCGATCACTTTTTACATTAGAAGCTTTGTTCATTGGCTCTTTGGCAATTCCGCTTCCGCCCTTTTGCTTTGCTTGGACATCCCTCGCAGCTTTCCCTGCTACAGGTAGATGCACTCTTTGCAACTGCTGTTTTCTGGCATTTTACGCCCTCCTTCGTCTCTGTGAGGCACGACTACTGTCCTATTTTATAAAGTCACCTCACAATTTGTCTGATTTCTATTATAACCTATAAATCTAATTTTTCCAATAATACAAAGAAAATACAACGTTCTTTTTGAAGTACAAAACTTCAATCAAATAGACAAGTATTTACGATTGTGATAATATCATGATGTGATGGATCTGCCAAATTGCGCTTTTATGAAGCAGGTTCATCCAGTGATTCAGCTTTTTTTTTACATAAGGAGACGATAACATATGAAAACAGATCAATATTCGATTTTATTCAGCAGTTTAACAGGTAATACAAAGAAGCTTGCCGATGCGATCCATGAAACGCAGTGCCCGAAGAGGGCTGTGAGTATTTTGGTGCGATCAAGACACCAGTACCATCATCAGAATTATTGTATATCGGATTTTGGACAGATAAGGGAAATGCTGACAACGAGACACTAACTCTGTTATCAACTTTAAAAAACCGACGGATTTTTCTTTTTCGGAACAGCCGGTTTTGGTGGAAGTGATGCATATTTTCAAAAAGATCCTCGGACAGGTCAGACAGTCCATAGATCCAAGCAATACCATTATCGGAGAATATATGTGTCAGGGGAAAAATGCCGCAGGTCTGTGCGGGAGCGCTATATGAAAATGAAAGAAAATGCCTGAGCATCCGGCTAACCTTGATGCATTGATCAAAAATTTTGACTGTGCTTTGTCACACCCGGATTCTGACGATCTGGAAAAGTTGAGAAATCTCTGCCGCCTGCGCTAGGGAGCAATACTCCGTTCATAGCCGGATTCATAAAAATTCAATCTAAAAATCCGCACCACATCCTGCAAGCGGCATTTCTTAAGTTAAGCAATGTTTTAGCTGTAACGCAATGCTTTTTTTTTTCAAAGCCATGGAAATTGCAGTTCCCACAACGAAACATACAATTGCCTCGACAACACCATTTACTCCGACGAATGCAAAGATAAACGGAAGTACCTTTCCCATACCAAAAGATTCACGCATGGTGTATGCAAATAATGTCACAAGCGTTCCCATAAAGAATGTTGTATTCAATAATGGGCGGCAAAGGCTGGCGATCGTAACGGATGCCGCTGACGGAATCTTTGTTTTTCGCAATCCATGATAAATAAGTCCTGTAAGCCATCCCATCAGAATACGTGTCGGAACACATACAAGGAATGTCAGGAATGGGTTAATTCCAAGCAGTAATGCACCAAACTGGCTCATTCCGAAGCACTGGATAAAGCTTGTTATTCCAAATACCCCTCCTAAGATTGCACCTGCTGTCATTATAATGTTACAGCTCCTACCGCAACCGGTACAACAATCAGGGTAATTTCTAATCCTGCTGTTTTTGATGTAACCAATCGGGGTAAAAGCCATGAGTAAAATGATGGCAACTAATAATGCCATTTCCACAAGATATTTTGTGGAGAATTTGTTTTTTGTTCATAGTCTCTTCCTCTTTTTCTATGATGATGTATTTTATCATTCCTGTAACCGCCATATCAGGTCGGTTCAGACTTGCATTTATAGCATAGCACTTTGTGAAAGGTTTATCAATTTGTTTTTTAACTTTTATACACTTTGTTTTCTGCCCGCTTCCATTTTTTTACATATTCCCTTCAATTCCTTTATTCTTCAAAATCAGATACACTCCAGCAGTGCACAAACACCGGCAAAAAAATAAAACACTGCGCAGTTGTCACAAAACTGACCAGTCCACTGATGATGAACGAAAGTACCGGCATGCTGCAATACTTGCCGCAGACATGATACCGCTGGTTCTCGCCAGATACTCCTGATTCACATATTTGACACTTGCAACTGACCAAAAAGCTCCTGTAAGCTTTTGCAACCACATATCCTAATGCCAGACTGTTTGCGATCACCACACCGTACCGGAACAAGCGATTTACAAAAAATGGTTCACACAATGGGATTTCTATATAAAAAGCTGCCACTACTACACAGGCTGTCACCATAATTTTTTCGCCGCTCATATGTTTTTTTCACAACCGGATACGTTACAGAACCGAAAAGCATACCAACGGTCAATGCCGCGCTTAATAATGAAAGCATTTCTGCCCCACCGTGCAAAATTTCATCCGCACCATCGGTGCCTCAAGACTGTTTAGTGGAACTAAAATTCCATTCATAAAAAGAACTACTACCATCAAATAACATACTTCATGCGATTTCCGGACGTAAGAAAACCCTTCTTTTTAAATTGGTGATATATGCTTTTCCATCAAAAATCTGTGATCTGCTTCTCTCTGCTCTGGTATTCACAAAGCAGATGATCAATGCAGACAAAAGAAATGTTGCCATATCCAGATAAATTGCACCAGCGGCTCCAATCACAGCGATAATACCGCCTGCCGCCATAGTTCCTGCAAGTTCTGTAACGGACGAAAACGTTGACATCAAAGACATTCCATACTCATAATATTCTGCCTGCAATACCCGCGGTGTCAGTGCGCTGCCCGCTGGTCCCCCTGAATGCTTCCACTGTCGATATGATACACGTCGTAACCAGCAACATCCACGGCTGCAAAAATCCAAGTAAATATCCACTCGCAACAAATGCCACGCAGAATGCCCTGATCAAATCCGTAATAATCATAATTGCTTTCTTATTCCTTCCCTCCACCCACGCACCTGCGAGCGGAGTTACAAATACTGATGGTACTTTATTCACACCAAATATCACGGCTGACCAGACGGCACTGCCCGTCAGTTCATATACGATCCATGTGGAAGCTGATTGCGTCAATCGAATCTCCAAACCGGTTAATTAAAGCTGCCACCATCATTTTTTTCATATACTCTTTTTGTTTAAAAATATCTTTGTATCCAATTTTCTTATTCTGTTCCATGCTTATGCACCTACTCTTCCATCTGACTCTATCACAACATTCGCCAGGCACATTTCTTATTTTCTATAACAAATGATTTGCACCTGATCAACAGTAACTTTATATCTCTGCTCAAACATTTTGACTACAGTCAATCTTTGTTAGATATTCATAAACATATTTGTCGACATTTGTTTGATGTTTATCTAATTTTATGTTATACTAATGTTAGACGGTTGTCAATACTTATTTTTATATATACATCTAATATCGTTTAGATGTATATCTAACATTGACAGCAATTGTACAAAAAACTGCTAATTTCAAATGATATTACAACCTTTCCATGATTGGAGGAAACATTATGTCAACCTATATGAAAACAAATGCATTAAACACCGCTTTTCAATTATTAAAAGTAATTGCATCAGGAAAACTTTTACAGGAACAGATTACAGAAGCCGAGGCGGAATTGCATATCCATTTTGATCAAAAGCGACTTCTGACTGCAAATTCTGCTTTGCTTGATCTGTTGGAAAAGATCAAAGCCGAGACTGCGCACAAGTTGAAAAATGATACTGATCTGCTCAACTCTTATTTTCACAAAATCACAATTGCGCAAAAAGATTATGAAAATGTCAGTCTTTTTCTCTTTCTTACCGAGCACCCTGCTGAATATTTAGATTATCCAGACTTTGCTTCTTATGTTGATTTTTTGTTGAATCTTACCGAAGCCAGGCGTTGCCAGCTCTTTTTTAACCATGATAAAAAGATACAACCATATGTATCTGCGTGATACAGACTCTGATGAGCAGACAGACAACGTTTCCTCTGAAAAAAATATCTCAACCTTAGATGTCGTTAAAAAACCATTATGGAAATGGATGTCCCTATGGAAATCCGCTGGAAAATCCAGGATATTTTTTGTCCACTGGAAGTCCCATCTGGAAAAAGCGCTTCCGTTATTAAATTATGCGTATCAGACGCTTATCGACTTTGAGCCACAACTTGAATTATATGCGCAAAATTTTATTTCCTATTGGACAAATGAAATCACAAACCAGGGTGGAATCGTTCCTTTTGCGGAACATCTTTTTCCTTTAAATAACCTCCCTGACAATCCCTTTGGATATAAGCTTTATATTTCCTTTTTCCTGCCTTTTGAACTTGGTTTCCACGCAGATTTATCTGCAGAAAATAAAGTTTTATCTTCCCCTTACGAAATTGTTCTTGGAATTTTATATGGAGAATATGGTGAAGCCTCAAAATCCATATGCGCCAGATTACATTGAAGATTCAGAAGCTTATATAAATGCCTTGAAACTCCTCAGCGACAAGAGACGTTTTGAAATTATGTCTTACCTGAGTGAAAAACCTGCTTATGCCGGAGAACTTGTCAAATATTCAGGTCTGACTGCCGCGACTATCTCCCATCATATGTCGCAAGGCTTGCAGAAGCCTCCCTGATCCGTCTTGAAAAAATAGACACGAAAGTATACTACTCTGTAAACAAAGAAATGCTTCAGAAATGTTTTGGCTTTTATCAGAAAAAAACTGCTTCACCCTTAAACCGGAGTTTAACGGACGTAGTGCCGCAGATTCTGCGGTGCTTTCTTAGGGGCTTGAAGGGGCAGATATAAGCGTCTCTCACAAGTCAGAATTTTATAGGTTTATGAAAAGAAAAACGGTACAGACGAAATATGATGTTCCTGTTCGCCAGGCATTCCGATAAGCCTCTGAAGAGTCTTATCTCCATGGCTCACAAAGGAAATCATATTTGTCTGTACCGTTTTTTCTTTCATTTACGTTATGGATGACTTGTGAGAGGACGCTTATACATGCCCAATCAACGTTATGGATTGCACCACAAAATCTGCAATTTACGTTATGGAACTCGCGGGGTATGGGATGAGTGCCTATAGGATCAAAAACTCAATCTGCATTTTTTGAAATAAATGAATTAGGTTTTTTTAATGAATTTTAACGGAATAAAATAGAATTGTATATGTGATTATGGTAGAATATGATATTCATGATTTTGTCAATCGGAATTTGTAGGATTAGGTGTTCAGAAAAATATACAGAAAATCGCTCATTTGTGGGGGTGCTACGAATCGTAACCAAGACCTTGCAGAATGGGAGCAGGCAGTTAAGAACGGACAGAAACCTGCTGAGAAACAGCACAGACCGCCCGAAAAAACAAAGCGTGCGTAACAGGCTCAGACAGCTTCAGGAAGAGAACAAACAGAACTCTCAGCCGAAGCAGAGAAAGAAATCCCAAGACAGGGACAGATAATCACAACATAGAAAATCAACATTGCAGGGCGACCTGCCTTGCGGTCTTACATATATCAGAGCATAAGAAAACACCCTGCAAGATTTTTTTCGCCTTGCAGGGTGTTCTTTTGAATATCCGTATAATCAAATACTATAATTATTGTAATCCTGTAATAAAAATAACCAATGACATAATAGTCATAACTGTCCAGCCTATGTATCTTCCTGCTATTTCCCAATCGGATGGTTCTGCGTTTTCTACATTTCGAATCTGAAATAATAGATTCCATCTGAATAATTCGTCCGCAAAATAAAATAGACAGAACATTAAGAACACAAATAAATACAGCCCCAAACCAAGCAAGTGCTTCGCCCTTATGTGTCAATTCAGGGTCATTTATCAATTCATAAATCGTGGAAGCAGATGGCTCTATTTTATCAATTACATTACCATTTTCATCCCTTTCGATTCCATCGCCAGTTACATATGTAAATCCGAAGTTATCTAAAGTTCCATCTTCATTATAAAGCCAATAATCATCACCAAAGTCTAATACGCCACCACGAAACAGCACCTTATCGTTATTGCAGATTTCAACACCAATCATTTGCTCTGCTAATTCTTCATCTTTTGGGATGGCTGTAGGATCTTCTTTCATAGTGTAAGGACCATAAGTTTTGTCACCGTGCTGTAACACAATAGACTTTTTCTTTTGATACGATGAATTGAGTTGGCACTCCGTTGATTTTGCCAGAATACACTATATTTCCATTTTCCTGATTCGGAACAAGAATCTCATCATTGTATCTATAACCAACTCTTGAGATTGTCTTAGGATAAATCATCGCAAAAATCAGTATCATAGCAACCATCACAATAATGATACCTTTTTGATAATAATTTAAGGTTTTAATTCTTTCCATACTTGCACCTCCGATATCAGGATTGTTAACAGAATATCGTCACATTCTTTTTGATAATTGAAGTATATCACAAAATATGAAAAAATCTATCTCCATAAGGCGTGGAACGCCGAATAGTTTAGCACTTTTCCAGTGTTCCTATATGTTAGATATAAATCAAATCAGTCTTTACATTTCTTCTGCTTGTGGCGTTGTCCCCATAAGCCGATAGGCTGTGTTTCTTCTTCGGAAAGTATCAGACAAGGGATATAATAATCACCCTGCAATTCATGTCATGAACCGTTGCTTTCATCAAAAAATGTACTTGTCCATACAGCAAATCCTCCAGTATAATATATTCGCACATACGTCACAGTTCTCCGATTGCCACATTCTGTTATATCTTGTTATCAGATTTTCTTGCCCTTGCGTTTGCTCTTATCAGCTTCCAAGGGAAGAATAAAAACAGTGTGAAATCGTATAATAAGTTAAAGTGAGCATTTTGCGATAAACCCTTTATTTTCAAGGCTTTTGGAGGGTTTTATTAACGGCTTACAACAGCCGCTAACAGGTTAAGATTTCGATAGATTCAAATTCCAGTGTGTGGAGGATACTGGACTTATGAAAATACATATTATTGGCTGCAGTGGTTCAGGAAAAACCTATCTAGCAAATGCACTTTCAAAGAAATATAATATTTCTCATTTCGACTTAGACGATATTCAATGGGATAATAACGCCAAAGGATATGGGAAATTGCAGATTCTGTGGTGCGCTTCATAGCGTAAATGGGCATGTATAAGCGTCCTCTCACAAGTCATTCACAGCGTAAATGAAAGAAAAACGGTACAGACAAATATTATTTTCTTTGTGAGCCATGGAGATAAGACTCTTCAGAGGCTTATCGGAATGCCCGGCGAACAGGAACATAATATTTCGTTTATACCGTTTTTTTCTTTTCATAAACCTATAAAATTCTGACTTGTGAGAGGACGCTTATATCTGCCCTTCACAACCTATAAAAGCACCACAGAATCTGCGGCACTACGTCCGTTAAACTCCGGTTTATTTTACCAAGTTCAGTCTTTAAAGCTGCTGTCAATGCCGGAACGATCTTATTTAAGTCTCCAACAAGACCATAATCAGCTACATCGAAGATCGGTGCATCTTCATCTTTGTTGATTGCAATGATAAGATCAGAATCTTCCATACCTGCTACGTGCTGGATTGCTCCGGAAATACCGATTGCGAAGTAAATCTGAGGACGAACTGTCTTTCCTGTCTGTCCTACCTGTAAGTCAACTGGTAGCCAGCCATTCTCTACAACTGCACGGGAGCAGCTTACAGTACCACCAAGAACTTCTGCTAAGTCCTCTAACAGTTTGAAGTTTTCTTTAGAACCTACTCCACGGCCACCAGATACCAAAAATCTTAGCTTCCATGATATTTGCTGTAGATTTTACAGCTTTTACAACATTGAGGATTTCAACATATCTGTTGTCAGGTGTGAATCCTGGATTGAATTCAACAACGTTTGCTTTTGCACCAGCGATTGGAGCAATCTTCTGGCATAACACCTGGACGAACGGTTGCCATCTGTGGGCGGTTATCCGGGCAAGCGATTGTAGCGATTGTGTTACCACCAAATGCTGGACGAGTCATTAACAACTGGTTGTGTTTCTGCTCAGATTCTTTTTCCCGGAGCAGCAACTAATGGGAAATCTCCGATTTCAAGAGAAGTACAGTCTGCTGTAAGACCTGTCTTAACTCTTCTTGCTGATACAGTAGGACCAAGGTCACGACCGATTGCTGTTGCACCAACTAACATAACTTCTGGTTTGAACTCGTTGATCACAGATGCAAGTGCATGTGCATATGGCTCTGTTCTGTATTCTTTTAATTCAGGATCGTCTACAACGATAACACGGTCTGCACCGTATTCAGCCAACTGGTCTGCTAATCCTTTGACGCCAGAACCAATTAATACTGCAGTTACTTCTGTATTTAAAGTCTTTTGCAAGTTCTTTGCCTTTCCAAGTAACTCAAAAGCAACACCATTTAATGTGTTATTCGTCTACCTGCTGTGCAAAGACAAATACTCCCTTTATACTCTTCTAAACCCATTTTATTCACCACTTTTCCTTATTTTTTTAGATAATATGTTTCTCTTTGAATTTACCGATTAAGTATGCTACGGATTCTGTCGGATCAAGATTTACTTTCTCGCCAGCTCCTTTATGCTACTTTGTCAGATGCTTTTTGCAATTTTGTTGGAGATCCTTTTCAGTCCAAGGTCAGAATCATCAACATCCTTTAAGTCTGCTCTTCCCCAAACGGTCACTTCTTTGTCACATGCATCAAAAATTCCACCCGGAGTCATGTAACGTGGCTCGTTCAGCTCGGAAATGCTGTGATCAGACATGGCATTTTTGCTTTTAATTCATGATATCTGTCCTCATACTGTCTCTTAACGATAACAGAATCTCCCTCAACCTTAATGTCTGCAGCGTAAGAGATTACTGGTAAACCAAGATGCTCTGCGATCTGCGGTCCTACCTGTGCGGTATCTCCATCGATAGCCTGACGTCCTGTGATGATAAGATCATAATCTAAGTTACGAAGAGCACCAGCGATTGTAGTAGATGTTGCCCAAGTATCAGCACCACCTAATACTCTGTCTGTTACAAGGATTCCATCGTCTGCGCCCATAGCCATAGCCTCACGAAGAACTTCCTCTGCCTTCGGAAGACCCATGGTAAGTACGGTTACTTCTGCGCCGTACTGCTCTTTTAATCTAAGTGCTGCCTCCAGACCTGCTTTGTCATCCGGGTTCATGATGGCAAGCATTGCAGCTCTATCAAGTGTTCCATCTGGATTAAATTTTACTCCGCCTTTTGTATCTGGAACCTGTTTAATACATACAACGATTATTCATGTATATTCATTTATCTGCGCCATGATTTTTCGTTTAAAATCCTTTTGCGTTGATGACGCAACGTGAAACTATTTTTAATAATGCGCCAGAAATAACCATGCACCTGAGATAACCATGCGCTGAACTTCGCTTGTTCCTTCGTAGATCTCTGTGATCTTAGCATCACGCATCATACGCTCTACATCGTATTCTCTGATGTATCCGTATCCACCGAATAACTGAACAACTTCTGTTGTAACAGCCATTGCGGTTTCTGCTGCGAATAATTTTGCTTTTGCTGCTTCTACAGAATAAACCTTCTGTGTTGCTTTAGCCATAGCAGCTTTGTAAACCAACATCTGAGCTGCTTCAATTCTTGTTGCCATATCAGCAAGCTTGAACTGTGTATTCTGCTGCTGTGCGATAGAACGACCAAACTGTTTTCTTTCTTTTTTGTATAAGCGATTGCGCGCTCTAAAGCACCTTCTGCGATACCAAGAGCCTGAGATGCAATACCAATACGTCCACCATCTAATGTGTGCATAGCGATTGGGAATCCTTTTCCTTCAGGTCCTAAGTAACGCATCCTTTGGAATTCTGCAGTCTTCAAAAATTAACTCGTATGTAGAAGATCCACGGATACCCATTTTCTTCTCTTTTGTACCAAATGTAAATCCTGGAGTTCCTTTTTCTACGATAAATGCGGAGAATTTCTTTTTTTCTTTCTTCCTCTCTTGTCCTCTGTAATGCTTGTGATAGCGATTACAATATAAACATCTGCAACTTTACCATTGGTAATGAAACATTTAGATCCGTTTAATACCCATTCGTCACCGTCTAAAACAGCCTTTTGTCTGAACACCCTGAGCATCTGTACCTGCACCTGGTTCTGTCAATGCGAAAGCACCAAGTTTCTCGCCTGTTGCAAGTGGTCTGACATATTTCTGTTTCTGTTCTTCTGTACCGTAAGTCATAATTGGATCGATGCAAAGAGAAGTATGTGCGGAAACAACAACACCTGTTGTACCACATACTTTTGATAATTCTTCAACACACATAGCATATGTTAAAGGATCACATCCCTGTCCGCCGTACTCCTTTGGTACCGGGATTCCCATGAAACCAAATTTTTTTGCCATTTTATCAACTGTCCCTGCTGGGAATACTTCTGTCTCATCAACTTCCTGAGCCAGAGGTTTTACTTCGTTTTCAGCGAAATTCTCTGAACAGAGAACGCGCCATTTCATGTTTCTTGTCTAAAGTGAAATCCATGATATCATTTCCTCCTAAATTATTACCTGTTATTACTGAGCATCAACCGGGGTCTTTGTGCGGTCAGCATTGTATACATAGAATCCCTTTCCGCTCTTAGCACCAAGGTTACCACCACGAACCATCTTACGGATCAATGGGCATGCACGGTATTTGCTGTCGCCAGTCTCTTTGTAAAGAACGTCCATAATAGCAAGGCAGATATCAAGACCGATGAAATCTCCTAACTCTAATGGTCCCATTGGATGGTTTGCACCAAGTTTCATAGCTGCATCGATACCTGCGATATCAGATACACCTTCCATTTTGATGAATGCTGCTTCGTTGATCATCGGGATTAAAATACGGTTTACAACGAATCCTGCTGCCTCATTTACCTGTACCGGTGTCTTGCCGATCTCAACAGAGATCTTCTTGATCGCCTCAACAGTCTCTTCCGGTGTATTCACACCTGCGATAACCTCGATTAACTTCATACGGTCTGCAGGGTTGAAGAAATGCATACCAACCATTGGACGTGTCAGTCCGTTGCCGATCTCTGTGATGGAAAGGCTGGATGTGTTGGATGCAAAATGCACTCTGGCTTAGCAATCTTATCCAATTCCTGGAATGTAGTTTTCTTTACTCCCATATCCTCGAAAGCTGCTTCTACGATCAGATCGCAGTCTGCGCAAAGTTCTTCTTTTAATCCTGGAGTGATTTTAGCAAGGATAGCATCAACAGCTTCCTGTGTCATTTTTCCTTTCTCTACAAGTCTTGCATAACCTTTCTGGATCTTGGCTTTTCCGCCGTCAGCCCACTCCTGCTTGATGTCGCAGAGTGCTACTTCATATCCGTCTACCTGGGCAAATGCTTTTTGCAATACCCTGTCCCATTGTTCCTGCACCAATAACTCCAACTTTCATGTTGTACCTCCTAAAAATTCATATATATATTCTTAACTGAATTCTATGCCTTTTAATAAAATAGGAACAAACGTCCTATTACGCAAAGTTACCCAAGAACTTCTCCGGTGCCGCCCACAGCTGGCGCCGGTTCAGAATCTCTAACTGCATTAGTCTCTCTCAACGATGGTAGAGCATCCCATACCACCACCGATGCATAAGTAGCAAGACCTCTGTGGGAATCTCTCTTCTGCATCTCATGTAATAAGGTTACAAGGATACGGCATCCGGAAGCTCCTACTGGGTGTCCAAGTGCGATTGCACCACCGTTAACGTTTAACTTTGGACATATCGAAATGTAAATCTCTTGCAACTGCGACAGACTGAGCTGCGAAAGCTTCGTTTGCTTCGATCAGATCCATATCATCGATTGTAAGTCCTGTTCTCTCGAGTACCTTTCTTGGTAGATGCAACAGGTCCGACACCCATGATCTCAGGCTCTACTCCGCCAAGTGCTCCAGCTACCCATGTAGCCATTGGTGTAACACCGAGTTCTTTTTGCTTTCTCTTCGCTCATTACAACGATTGCTGCTGCACCATCGTTAATACCGGAAGCGTTACCTGCTGTAACAAGTCCACCCTCTTTGCCAGAGCAGCATTTTAACTTGGACAGTGACTCAGCTGTTGTGCCTGGACGTGGTCCCTCATCTGTATCAAACATAACAGTTTCTTTTTTCACCTTAACAGGTACAGGAACGATTTCGTCTTTGAATCTGCCTTCAGCAATTGCCTTTTCACATTTCTGCTGGCTGTTTGCTGAGAACTCGTCTAACTCTTCACGGGTAAGATTCCGTATTTGTCACATACGTTCTCTGCTGTAATCATCATGTGATAGTGGTTAAATGCATCGGTGAGTGCATCGTTTACCATGGTATCAATGATGGTCGCATTGTTCATACGATATCCGAAACGGGCCTTCGTCATAGCATATGGAGCCATTGACATAGTTCTCCATACCACCTGCAACAACGATATCAGCTTCTCCTGCCATGATCATGGTAGCTGCATCATTGACACATTTCAGTCCGGAACCACATACAACGTTCAGAGTAACTGCTGGTACTTCGATTCGGGAGTCCTGCCTTGATGGAAGCCTGACGTGCAACGTTCTGTCCCTGAGCTGCCTGGATTACACAACCCATTTTAACTTCGTCAACCATCTCTGGTTTAACACCTGCTCTTCTTAATGCCTCTTTGATTACGATTGCACCTAAGTCCGCTGCCGGAGTATTGCTCAGTGCTCCACCCATCTTGCCAATAGCGGTACGGCATGCGCCTGCTAAAACTACTTTCTTTGCCATTTTGAATTCTCCCTTCGGTTTTGTGGTACAAAACACCGCTCATAATATGCAGTATATTTTGTTTCCTTCATAATAAATCTGCCGAAAAACGTTGTTTTTTTTTAACAATCTTTTTGCTAAAAAAAATAAATCTAAAATCTCTTCTTTTAAATTTAAATTTTTTTTTTCCTGATTTTCTACGTTTTTATGTATTCGGCTTTTTATTGGCTTTTCAGTACTTTCTCATGCTACCATATTTTATTTTCAAATGCAATAGCTTTTTTTTTTCACACTTTTTTTCAGTATTTAAATTTGGTTTTTACCTATTTTATATACTGTTTTTCGTTAAAAAATTATCATGCGCAACCGCTCAATTCCACAAAAAGAGACGTTTTTGTATATTTCTTACAAAAACGTCTCTTTTTTCCATTTGGTTTCAAAAAAATGATTTTTATGTAATTTGCGCATTGACAGCCGTATTAGTAGAATATGTGATGTCCGATGATCGTTCCTTCAATCCGTCGATCACAGTTCTGAAATAGAGACAGCTGTTTGTGATGTTCCCGTTAAGCACCTCCTGTGCCGCCTGCATACAGGTATTATTTACCCCCTGCTCGAGGCGGAGCGCATATCGTCCACTGGCTACCGGAGAAAACTGTCCGCTCTGATAAATCACACCGGATACGGTATTCGGGAAATAAGAGCTTCGCACACGGTTCATGACAACACTTCCGACTGCAAGCTTTCCCTCATATGGTTCACCGTCTGCCTCACACTGGATGATCGCACCTAACAGGTAAAGATCACTGTCACTTGGGACATAAGAAAATTCGCCGTTGTTCTCAGCCTCCTGACGCTTGATCTCCGCCATTCTCGCAGCGTCTTCTTTTGCCTTCTGGATCTCTAACTGTTTTTCCAGTTCTTCCATCCGTGCGATCTGACTGTTGATATCATTGACTTTTCCCTGCGCGCCGCTCAATTCAGAATTGGTCTGGCTGATATTTGCCTGTGTTGAACTGATAAGGCTGTTTACAGAATTCTGTTTTACCTTCATGTCATCCTGCATGGCGAGCAGTTCCTCTGCTCACTCTCGAGATCCTTCTTCTGTTCTTCAAGAGAAGCTTCCTCTGCCGCAATCTGTTCCTGCACCTGGATAAACTCCTCTAATTTCTGTCTGTCATACGAATTGATCTCCGAAATATACTCCGTCCGGTTCAGAAAATCAGAAAAGGATGATGCCGATAACAGCATCTCAAGCATCGGTGTATTTCCATTTTCATACATATAGCGGATACGTATCTTCATATCCTCATACTGGCTGGCTGACTGCTGCTTTGCGGCTTCCAGATTATCCTGCGTCTGATCGATCTCATCCTCAAGATCTGACAGTTCTTTTTTTCTTATCATTGATCTGTGACTCAAGGGCATTCATGGACGAAACAATGTTGGTCATCTGTCCATTTAAATTGTTCAGGTCGCTCTCTAGCTGGCCTTTTTTTCCATTGATATCATCGACCGCATCCTGTGCATCTTTCTGCTGGTTTTTTTCAGATTGTTGATCTGATTTTTTTGCAGTGTCAATATCTTCCTGCGTTACATCTGCATAAGCTGTTGTCACGGTAAGACAGCACACTAATGCCTTTGCCAGCTGCAAATATTCTTTTTAAGGGGATTTTTTCATAGGTACCTCATTCTGTTGAAATATTCCTGTATCTGCTCTCAAAAAATTTCTTTCAAGAACCATGATAGCAGATTGTATTTAACCTTTCAATATGCTATATTTGGTATGTATCAGCTTGTTTTTATTTTATCATATTTGCATCAGGAAAGGTATGGGGTATATGCAGTTTGTAAGATCACAGGATTTAAAGCCGGGAAT
>VOFJ01002312.1_pt1 | contig 15701 bp, 13 predicted proteins | sample 5384081 | NCBI WGS metagenome assembly VOFJ01 (sample SAMN12384729, study PRJNA508395) | human gut metagenome | isolation source: healthy gut I | host: Homo sapiens
GGAGCGTGCGCAGGCTTTCCAGCGGACCGCCAAAATGTTGAAACATTGTCGACTAAAAAATAGCAGTATTCTGTTGCGGCGCACAAATATTTGATATATATTTGCGACATGGAAAGAATGGCCGAAATCGTCCATAAGGACACCCCGAAAATGAATACCCGTCATTGGCGAAAGCCGCTCTCAGAACACACATACGACTGACGAGGGATATTCCTGCAGAAGGAATGTCCCTCGCGGCTTTTTTCAAAACGCCCGAATCCGGAAACCAAAACGTCGCAAAAACGAAAACACGCGATCCATTCACAACGAAAAACCCAAAAATCCCTTATTCACAAAAACCAATGTTTATGAAGAAACTTTTCCTTCTCATGCTCTCGATTTTCGCCTGTTGCGCAGCGAATGCGCAGGTGACGACATCGGGAATGAACGGTACGGTGACCGACATCGACGGGCAGCCGCTCGTCGGCGCTACGGTAATCGCCGTGCACACCCCCTCGGGCACGCAGTACGGCGCCATCACCAACAAGAACGGCGACTACAACCTGCAGGGACTGCGCACGGGAGGCCCTTACACGGTGACCTTCTCGTTCGTAGGCTGCCAGTCCGTCGAATTCCCGGGGCTGATGCTGTCGCTGGGCCAGACCCTCAAGCGCGACGCCGTCCTCAAGGACAGCCAGCAGCTCGAAGCCGTGGTCATCACGGCCGACGGCAAGAACAGCTCGATGAACGTCAACCGAGCAGGAGCTGTCACCAGCATCTCCAACGAGCAGATCGAACTGATGCCCTCGGTCAACCGCAGCATGAACGACATCATGCGCCTCACGCCCCAGGCCTCCTCGACCACCTCGGGACTCGCAATCGGCGGCGGTAACTACCGCCAGTCGTACGTGACGGTCGACGGCGCGGCATTCAACAACATGTTCGGCATCGGCGGCAACCTGCCCGCAGGAGGCTCGCCCATTTCGCTCGACGCACTGGAGCAGGTATCGGTGTCGGTAACCCCCTTCGACGTACGTCAGAGCGGCTTCACGGGCGGTGCCATCAACGCCGTCACCAAGTCGGGCACCAACGACCTGAAAGTATCGGCATACCTCTATTCCAAGAGCGACCAGCTCCAGGGCGACAAGTACGACGGCGGCAAACTGTCGCTGAGCGAGATGCGGAACAACACCCTCGGATTCAGCGTCGGCGCCCCGATCATCAAGAACAAGCTCTTCGTGTTCGCCAACTTCGAGCGCGAGTGGAACACCACGCCGGGCAACTCCCGGCTGGCCCGCACGAGCGAAAGCCAGGATTTCGGCAAGGCCCTGCAATACAACCGCCCGACCACCGCGAAACTCGACGAAATGAGCCGGTTCCTGATCGACAGCTACGGCTACAATCCCGGCGCCTACCAGAACTATTCGGTGAAGACCCCCGGCTACAAGCTCATGGCACGCGTGGACTGGAACATCAACCGCAACCACGCGCTGAACGTGCGGTTCAGCAGGACGCAGAACAAGTATTCGTCGGCCCCGTCGTCGTCGATCTCGCCGCTCAATGCCAAATATGCGTACGATAAAGACAACTACGGCCGCACCTCGATCTACGCCATGTATTTCGGAAATTCGCGCTACTATCAGGAGCAGAACTTCACGTCGGTGGCCGCCGAACTCAACTCCCGCTTCATGGACAGCCGCCTGACCAACACGCTGCGCTACACCTATTCGCACCAGTACGAGCCGCGCAGCTACGACGGCGGCATCTTCCCGACGGTGGACATCCTGGAGGCCACCGAGAGCGGCACGAGCGCCCTGTACGCCTCGTTCGGACTCGACCCCTTCACCGAAGGAAACCTGCGCGAAGTGTCGACGCACATCGTAACCGACGAAATCGGCTACACGCTGGGCAAACACCGGCTGGTGGCCGGCCTGCAGTTCGAGCACAACCTGACCACGAACGGTTACCTGCAGGGCGGCGCCGGATACTACGTCTACGAGAGTTGGGACGACTTCAAGAACGACAAGGCCCCGCTGGCGTTCCGTATCGCACACGGCAACAACGACGCATTGTCGCAGGCGTTCCCCCAGTTCTCCCACATGCAGTATTCGGTCTATTTCCAGGACGAGATCAACGTGAGCGAGCGTTTCAAGGCGACGGTCGGACTGCGTTTCGAAGTTCCGGTCTATCCGTCGATCTCGGGCAACGAAAACAAGGATTTTACGGAGATTTTCGCGGAACACGGCGGCTACAAGACCTCGGACATGCCCAAGGCGCGTCTGTCGGTGGCTCCCCGCGTAGGCTTCAACTGGGACATGACCGGCGAGCGCAAGTATATCCTCCGCGGAGGTACGGGCGTATTCAACGGCCGCCTGCCCTTCGTATGGCTCGTATCGGTGGCCGGAAACAGCAACACCATCCAGAACGGACTGACGCTTTACAGAGACGACAAAGAGCGGACAAAACCCATGCCGTCGTTCCACACCAATGTCAAAGACATGCTGGAAGACGTATACAAGGGAACCTACGAAGGACATGACCTGGCGGCCAACACGCAGCCGACCATTCTGGACAAGAACCTCAAAATGCCTTCGACGTGGAAAAGCTCGCTGGCCCTGGACCTGAAACTGCCGGGCGACGTCAACCTCAATATCGAAGGTATCTACAACAAGGACTTCAACTCGGTGACCGTCACCAAGCTCGGCATGGTCGAGAGAGAGGGCGGCATCCAGCTCCCGGGCGAACCCGGCACACGCACCTACTGGGATAGCCAAAATATCAAGAATAAAGACGGCGAGACCGTCAATCCCTATCTGATCAACAATACCGACGATCTGGACGGTTACTACGCCTCGATCTCGGCACAGGTGTCGAAAACCTGGGGATTCGGCCTCTCGGTGATGGCGGCCTACACCTATTCGAGCGCCAAGAACGTGATCGACGGCATCGGCGACCAGGTGACCTCGGCATTCAGCACCAACACGTTCAACAAGAACGGTTCGAACGTACCCGAACTGGGTTACGCATCCTACGTGTCGCCCCACCGCATCCTGCTCAACGTCGGCTACCGCCTCGCGCACAAGAGCGGAGCGTCGAACTTCGGTCTCTACTACGAGGCGTTCCGTCAGGGATATATCGGTTCGTACTCCTATTCGCGCTACTCCTACACGATGTACGTGCAGAGCGGCAAGTACCAGAATCCCGTGACGAACGACCGCGGCGCCGTGAACCTGATCTACATCCCGACCCGCGAGGAACTCGACGGCATGCCGTTCACGTCGGACGAAAACAGGGAGGAGTACTGGAAATTCATCCAGAACGACGACTATCTCTCGAAGCACACCGGCGAATACTCGAAGCGCGGCGGCGCCGTGATGCCTTGGCAGCACATGCTGAACTTCCGCTTTTCGCAGGACTTCTACATCAACGTCAAAGGCAAGCGCAACACGATTTCGCTGGGTCTGGACGTCAACAACATCGCCAACATGCTCAACCGCGACTGGGGCAACGTGAAACAGATCAGCACGACCAATATTCTGAAATACGAGAACGACGCCTACACGTTCGACAAACCCACTTGGTCGAAGTATGCCAGCACGATTTCGACCTGGTCGGCGATGTTCAGCATCCGCTACACCTTCAACTGATCCTCCGGAATCAGTCCCAAAAGAGAGGAGGCCGGTATGTACCGGCCTCCTCTCTTATTATAAGGTCCTATTCACAGCAGCCGTTCCCGCAGGGCGTCGCATGCGGCATCGGGATCGCGGTGGTCGAAGAGGAAGCCGCGGATGCCCAGGGCGGCAGCCGCCTCGATGTTCATTTCCCGGTCGTCGATGAAAAGCGTCTCGGACGGCGTGAGGCCGTAGCGTTCGAGCAGGATTTCGTAGATGCGCGGCTCGGGCTTCACGGTGCGCTCCTCGCAGGAGACCACCTCGCCGTCGAAAAGCCCGTAGACGGGGAAGCGGCGCAGGAAGTCGATGAACTCGCGCGACATGTTCGAAAGCACGTAGAGTTTGTACCCCGCGGCTTTCAGGTCGCCGACGAGCCGTTCGGTCGGCCTGACGGGTTCCTGCAGGTCGACGGCCAGCCGGAGGACGGCGGCACAGGTTTCGCAGGAGCGGCCGGTCATCTCGCTGATGGCGGCGGTCACTTCGGCGAGCGTCGACGTGCCGCGGTCGTACTCCTCCCAGAAGAGCGGCATGCGCGGAGCGCGGAGGAAACTGAAAAATTCGAGCAGTTCGGGGGTGCACTTGCTTTTATCACGGGCGAAAAGGACCCCGCCAAGGTCAAAAACGATGTTTTTCATGGTTACAAATATAATAAAAATTCCGTTGGTGCGGGATTTGCAGGGTGTCCGGGAAACATTCAAACCTATGAATCACGGTATAAGCATCCTTTTCCGCGCCATTCCGCTCGCAATGGCCGCCTTCTGCTTCGCTTACGGAGCCTACGTCTTCTCCGCCGGGACCGACGCGGCGCGCCTGACGGCCGGACCCGTCGTCTTCTACCTCGGGTCCATCTGCATCGCGCTCTACTGCACCGCCGCAACGATCATCCGCCAGATTATCGGAACCTACACGGCCGCCGCGAAGTACCTCTTCCCGGCGATCGGCTACGCGTTCGCCGTGCTGACGCTCATCAGCGGCGCATTCATCATCTCCTCGCACTGGCCCGGGGCGCTGGTCACGGGCACGTCGTCTGCGGACTGGGGCTGATCACGGCCTGCGTGGCCACGGCGGCGACCTCGTCGACGCGTTTCAGTCTGATTCCCAAGAACTCCGCCGACGACTCCTTCTCGGTCAACCCGGCGGGATTCACCCGCGCGGAGTCGTCGCTGCTCATCTTCATCGTCTCGGCGGTGGCCGCCGTGGCGTGGATCTGGAGCATCCTGCTTTACGTACGGGGAACACTCCCGGCGCATATCGTCGCAGGAAGCGTGATGTTCGGCATCGCCTGCGTCTGCACGTCGCTCATCGCGCTGGTCGCCAGCATCGCCCGACAGGCCCGCGGCAGCTATACGATGGCCGAGAAAGGCAAATGGATGGGACTCGTGCTGACGATGGGATCGCTGGCCTTCGTGCTGGGGCTGATCCTGATTTTCGTATACCGGGACCATCCGATCAACTTCGTGGGATTCGTGCTGATCGGACTGGCGCTGATCTGCTGGAGCATTTCGAGCAAGGTGATCCTGCTGGCGAAAATCTGGCACGCCGACTTCCCGCTGGCCAACCGCATTCCGATCATCCCCGTACTGACGGCGCTGGCATGTCTGTTCCTCGCGGCGTTCCTCTACGAAGAGGCGTTCTTCCACGCCAAATTCTTCGTCCCGGCGCGTGTGCTGTCGGGATTCGGCGCCATCTGCTTCACGCTCTACTCCATCGTCTCGATCCTCGAAAGCGGAGCCGGCAAAAAGGCATAGTTTCCATAACAGCGTTACGGACAGTGAGATAAATCCGCCGGGCCGGCATCTTTTTACGATGCCGGCTGTTTTTTTACGATTTTGTCACAGGAAAGTATTCCGTCTTTGTGAAAAACTTTCTTATCTTTGAACCGCAGGCCGGCGCACGGCACGCTCGCAAACCCGAACAAACGCCCATGAAGTTCACTTTCGGCAGACAGCAAAACGACAGCGAATTGATCTCCGCGATCATTCGGGGCGATGTCGGCGCCTATGAACAACTCTTCGTGCGCTACTACCCCACGCTCCTGCATTTCATCCGCGGCATGCTCAAAGACGACCACATGTCCGAGGACATCGCCCAGAATATTTTCATGAAGCTCTGGATACACCGCGAAAAGCTCGACAGCACGCAGTCGGTCAAAAACTACCTCTTCGTGCTGGCCAAGCACGAGATATACAACATCTTCAAAGGCCAAGCGCACCACCATGCTCTCGCTGCTGCCCCAGCTCAGCGACCGCGACGTAGCGGACCGCGGAGCCTCGGCCGAGGAGCAGTACAATTACACGGAACTGAACGCGCTGCTGATGCAGGGCATCTCGAAAATGCCGCCCCAGCGGCAGTTGATTTTCCGCATGAGCCGTTACGAGCACCTCTCCAACCGCGAGATCGCCGAACGGCTGAGTCTCTCGGTGCGCACCGTCGATAAGCACATCGAACTGGCGCTGAAAGACCTCCACAGCTCGCTCTGTTGATTTTCCGTTTTTTTTCGATTTTTTTGCAGTTCCGGTTACGCAACCGGGACCGTTCGGTTGTTCTTTATACAGCAGGATGACCGGAGCGAGGCTCCGCATCCGGCGGCGAACAGAGAAAAAGGACCTATGACCAAATTAAACGAATATTTCGACAATGAACTCTCCGCGCAGGAGCAGCTCGAAATCCAGATGTGGCTCGCCGAGCACGGGGACAGCCCGGATTCGGAAGCACAGCTGGCCGAACTTTTCGACAGCCTGCACATCGACGACGACGCAGCGGCCCGTGCGGCTTTCGGGCACGTCGCCCACCGGCTCGGGATCGCCGGAGGACAGCAGTCCGCACCCTCGCGCCGTGCGCGTATCGTCACCTGGAGCCAGCGTATCGCCGCCGTGCTCGTCGTTCCGCTCCTGTGCGCCGTCTGGCTTCTCTACGCCGACCGCAAGCCGGAGGTGGAATGGCTCGAACAGCAGGTTCCGTACGGCGAAATGGCCTCCCTGACACTTCCCGACGGCACGCAGCTGCACCTGAACTCCGGCAGCCGCATCACCTATCCGTCGGCTTTCACGGGCAAAGAGCGCCGGATCTTCGTCGAAGGCGAGATATTCGCTGACGTGGCGAAAGATCCCCGCAAACCCTTCATCATCCAGTCGGGCGAAGTCGGCATCCGCGTTCTGGGCACCCGCTTCAACTTCAAGTCCTACGCGAATACCGACTGTATCGAGGTGCTGCTGGTCGAAGGCTCCGTCCGGTTCGACATCGACGCCCAAACGCGCAAACAACAGTTGATGATGAAGCCCGGCGACATGGTGCAGTACGACCGCGCCACGGGTGACATTGACTTCACGACGTTCCAGCCCGGACATTTCAAGTCCTTCGCCGACGACCGGGCCATCCATTTCTTCAACCTGCGCATGCGCGACATCGCTTCGGACCTCGAACGGCTGTTCGGCACGCACATCGTCATCCTCGACGAAGCGCTCGCCCAAGCCCGCTATTTCGCCTATTTCACCAACAACGAGAATCTGGACCAGATACTTTCCGCCATCAATTCCGATCGCAAGATGCAGATTCTGCGCCGCGACGGAGTCATCTACCTCTCGTCGAACCGATCCCGCTAAACTTTTACGCCGAAAAACGAACCTCACACACAAACCCGAAATGCCTATGAAAGACTGACCGCCCCACCGCCCTCCTTTTTCTGTTCCTTCTCTGTGACCCGCCCGGATGCCACCGATCCCGGCATACCCGCCTTAAACTCGAACCTTAAATAAACCTATCATGGGAAACGACTGCAATCGTCGGGGAACTCGCTTTGCGAGACTCCTCTACCTGGTTATTCTCTGTATGTTGCTCAGCCCCGCCGGGGTTTTCGCCCAGACGAAGAGAATCAACCTCGAATTGAAGAACGTAACCGTTCAGGAGGCCATAGCCACGCTGAACCGTACGGAAAATTACTCCATCATCGTCAGTTCGGACGAGGTGGACCTCACCAAACGCATCTCCGTTTCGGCCAAAAACGCCACCATCCGCGAAGTCCTCGACCAGGTATTCGCCGGGCAGGAGGTGACCTGCACCATCGACGGACACCGCATCTCCGTCACCAAGAAACAACCCTCGGCAGCGTCCAAGCCGGCCGCCGCACCGAACTCCGTGCGCGGACGGGTGACCGACATCAAAGGACAGCCGATCATCGCCGCGACGGTGGCCGTCGTGGGCACCCAGAAAGGTACGCTGACAGGTGTGGACGGCGATTTCGAACTGACGGACATGAAATTCCCCGCCAAGCTCAACGTCTCCTACCTGGGTTACATATCCCAGATCGTGGAAGTCAAGGAGGGGGGGGGAAATTCTCCGCTTGAAATCGTCCTGAAAGAGTCGGACAACCTGATGGACGAGGTGGTCGTCGTGGGCTACGGCACGCAGCGACGGGCCAACCTCTCGGGCGCCGTGGCGACCATCAGCGGCAAGGATCTCAACGCCCGTCCGGTGGTCTCGGCCGCCAACGCCCTGCAAGGCGCCGACCCTTCGGTGAACATCACCTTCGGAACGGGTTCCTCCCGAATCGTCCTACGCCATCAACATCCGCGGCTCGATCTCGCTCAACAGCGGTTCGCCGCTCGTGCTGGCCGACGGCGTGGAGGTGAGCCTCAGCCAGATCAACCCCAACGACATCGAATCGGTATCGGTGCTCAAGGACGCTTCGGCCTGCTCGATCTACGGCGCCAAGGCTTCGGCCGGCGTGGTGCTCATCACCACCAAGGCGGTAAGGGCGAACGCGCTGAAAGTCAATTACAACGGCCGCTACGGCGTATCGTGGAACACCACCTCGACCGACTTCATCACGTCGGGATACGACTACGTGAAACTCACCAACGAATTCTGCTACCCGTCGAAAGGCTATGTGGGCTGGAACTACACGGACGAGGAGATGCAGATGCTCTACGACCGCCGCAACGACAAGACCGAGCATCCCGACCGACCGTGGGTCATCACCGACAGCAACGGCAAATACCGCTATCTGGGCAACTTTGACTGGTACGACTACATGTTCAAGCGCAGCCGTCCCGAAACCGAGCACAACATTTCGCTCACGGGCGGCAACGACAAGATCAACTACTACGTCAGCGGCCGCTACCTCTACCGCGAAGGCCTGTTCAACCATGGCGCCGAGGATATCTACAACGGCTACTCGTTCCGTACGAAGATCGCCGCCGAAGTAACGCCGTGGATGCACTACTCGAACAACATCAGCATGGAGGTGACCGACTACAAATACGGCGGTTACTGGGAGCAGGACGGTTCCGAAGAGCTCAACTCCAACGGCATCCTCTTCAACGTGGCCAACAACATCAGCCCGACGTTCGTTCCGGTGAACCCCGACGGTTCGATCGTTCGTTTATTCAACGGCAGCTGGGCAAGAACTCCCCGATCGGCGCGGCCGCGGCGGCACAGATGACCGACCGACCGTTCGAAGAACTCGCGCAAGAACAACTACTACATCATCACCAACCAGTTCGACATCACAATCGCCAAAAAGCTCTGTCCTCACGGCGGCCTATGACTACCGCCAGCGCGACCGGCTCTACAAATACCGCAACAACACGTTCGAATACTCGACGTCAGACCGCCGTGGTCGATTTCACCAACGGTTCGATCTACGACTTCTATCAGGAGGACCGCTACTACTATAACGGCCATGTGGTCAACATCTACGGCGATTACGGAATTCGTGGGGCGGCCACCATTTCAAAGCCACCGCCGGCGGCCAGTACGAGGATTACCGTTCCACGTCGCTCGACGTGAAGCAGACCGACCTGTCGAGCGACAACATCGACTCGTTCACCGTGGCGCAGGGCGAGATCGAACGCTGCGTCGAGTCGAATACGGCCTACCGCACGCTGGGTTATTTCGGCCGCGTGAACTACGACTACGAAGGGCGTTACATCTTCGAGGCGAGCGCCCGCGGCGACGGTTCGTCGCGCTTCGAGCGCCGACGACCGCTGGGGCTTCTTCCCCTCGGCATCGGCCGCCTGGCGCATCAGCGAAGAGTCGTTCTTCGAGCCCGATACGCGACGTAATGAACAACCTCAAACTGCGTCTTTTCGGTGGGCTAGCCTGGGCAACCAGCAGGTATCCGAATACGCCTACATCGAGCAGATCAGCACCGACAACCAGATGAGCTACACCTTCGACGGACTGGAAAAGGCTCATTACGCCTCGGCGTCGAACCCCATCAGCGACGGCCTCACGTGGGAGACCGTGACCACCTACGACGTGGGACTCGACTGGGAGTGCTCAACGGCCGTCTCAATGTCACGGCCGACCTCTACATCCGCGACACGAAGGACATGCTCACCACATCGCTCACGCTGCCCGACGTCTTCGGCGCCAAGACCCCGAAGGCCAACTGCGCCAACCTGCGCACCAAAGGCTGGGAGATCACCCTGAGCTGGCAGGACGAGTTCCAACTGGCCGGCAGCCCCTTCTCCTACAACATATCGGCCTCGGTGGGCGACTACATCACCAAGATCACCAAATACCACAACCCCGACCGGCTGATCTCGGACCACTACGTGGGCGAGACGCTGGGCGAACTCTGGGGCTACCTCACGTCGAGGACTGTTCAAGACCGACCGCGAAGCGGCCGAATACCAGGCCTCGATCGACGACAAGGCGGTCAACAACCGCGTGTACCAGTGCAAGGGCCCCGCCGGCAACTACCTGCGCGCGGGCGACGTGCGCTTCGCCGATCTCGACGGCGACAACGTGATTTCCGAAGGCTCGGGCACGGTGGACGATCCGGGCGACAAGCGCATCATCGGCAACTCGCCTGCCGCGTTACAACTACTCGTTCCGCGTGGGATTCAACTGGATGGGCTTCGACGTGTCGGCCTTTTTCCAGGGCATCGGGCGCCGCGACTGGTATCCGGCCGCCGGACAGGCATCCTACGACTTCTGGGGCCCCTACGCATTCCCGCCCACGTCGTTCATCCACAAGGATTTCTATTCGGAGTGCTGGTCCGAGGACAACCGCAACGCCTACTTCCCCCGTCCGCGCGGCTACAACGCCTATGCCGGCGGCTCGCTGGGCGAGACGAACGACCGCTACATCCAGAATCTCGCCTACCTGCGGCTGAAAAACCTCACGGTCGGCTACACCGTGCCCAGATCAACACGCGCAAGATCGGCATCGACCGCGCCCGCGTCTACTTCTCGGGCGAGAACCTCTGCTACTGGTCGCCGCTGAAACGGCACAACAAGACCATCGACCCCGAACTCGCCGGATCGTCGAGCACCAGCAACGAAGGATTCCCGGGATACGCCTATCCCAAAACCCTCTCGGTAGGCGTCGATATCAGCTTCTAACGCACCGTAAAGAGAACGACAGATGAAAACATCTGCACAAAAATACTGGCGACCCTGCTGAGCTGGCGCGCCGCCTGCTCGGGCTGCGACCTGACCCTCATTCCCGAAGACAAGGTCACCCCGCAGACCTATTTCCAGTCGGAAGTGGACCTCCGCCTGTGGACCAATCAGTTCTACACGCTGCTCAGGACTCCCCCGATGCCATTCGGGGCTCAACGCCGACGACATGGTGGACAAGAGCATGGGCGACGTGATCCGGGAACCCGCATGGCCTCCGAAAAGCGGCTGGACCTGGACTTCCCTGCGCAAGATCAACTATTACCTGCAAAACTCCCACAACTGCACCGACGAGGCAGACCCGCACCAAATACGACGGCGTGGCCTATTTCTTCCGCGCGCTATTTCTACTACTTCGAAGGTGCGCCGCTACGGCGACGTGCCCTGGTACGACACGGTGATCGGTTCCGAGAGGAAGACCTGCTGAAAAAGCCCCGCGAGGACCGCGGCGTCATCATGGACCACGTGATGTCCGACCTCGACGACGCGATCGACATGCTCCCGCGCGACAAGGACGTAGCCCGCGTGACCCGCTGGGCGGCGCTGCGCTCTTCGAAGTCGCGCGCCGCGCTCTACGAAGGTACGTGGCGCAAGTACCGCGGCCTGCCCGACGCCGACAAATACCTGCAACAGGCCGCCGACGCCGCGGCGACGTTCATCGCCGAAAGCGGATACTCGCTCTACAAGGAGGGCAAACGGAGCCCCCTACCGCGACCTATTTCATCTCGACGACGCCGACGCGAAGTCATTCTGGCCCGTCCGATACAATTTCGACGGGGCTGAACCTCGCCCACAGCGTACAGTTCAACATCCGCAATGCGGCGACGGGCTTCACGCGCCGTTTCATGAACCACTACCTGATGGCCGACGGCTCGCGCTTCACCGAAAAAAGGACACGAAACGATGTTCTACACCGAGGAGACCGCAGGCCGCGATCCGCGCATGGCGCAAACGGTGGCTGCCGGGATATGTCGATCTGAACGGCAGCGAGCGAGCCGAACGGAGGACCGCGATGACGGGTTACGAGCCGACATGACAGGTTTCGTCATCGGCGGAGCGCAGCGGCACGCATCGAACGGGCTACCACCTCGACTACCGACTGGCCGCTGTTCCGTTATCCGGAGGTGTATCTCAACTATGCCGAAGCCAAGGCCGAGCTGGGCACGCTGACGCAGGACGACCTGACCGTTTCGATCGACAAGATCCGCGAACGCGCCGGCATGGGCGGACTCGACATGGAGGCCGCCAACGCCGATCCCGATCCGTTCCTCCTGGCCTGCTACCCCAATGTCACGAAGAGCGCCAACACGGGCGTAATTCTCGAAATCCGCCGCGAACGCACCGTGGAGATGGTCATGGAAGGCCTGCGCATGTGGGACATGTTCCGCTGGAAGGAGGGTGCGCAGATGGTCAACGAGACGGCACCCTACTACGGCATCTACTTCCCCGGTCCGGGTCTTTACGACATGGACGGCGACGGCAAAAACGATCTGGAACTTTACGCCACACAGCAGACCAGCACCCCGGCCGACGGACTGACGGTGCTGAAAATCGGTTCGGACATCGTCCTCTCCGAAGCCGCCGACAACCGCGGCTACGTCGTGGCGTGGAATGCCCTGAAATACACCTGGAACGAAGAACGCGACTACCTGTGGCCCATTCCGGCCGACCAGCGCGTACTGACGGGCGGACTGCTGACCCAGAATCCCGGATGGACCGACAGCACCAATTTCGACTGATGCTTACTGCAACCACGAAAAAACAAACGGCAATGAAACGAACCATGATAACAACGCTTCTGGCATCGGTCCTCCTCTTCGCGGGCGGGTGCAGCGACAACTTCGACGACTCCGCGCTGTGGAAAGGCGTCGATGAGATATACAACCAGCTCACCGAACTCGAAAAACAGGCCGACGAACTCAACGGTCAGGTGCGGCTGCTCGCGTCCGTCGTCAACGGCGGGGTCATAACCTCGATCACGCAGGACGCCGAGGGCAACGATGTCGTCCGCTACAAAGGCGCCGACAACGTCGAACACAGCGTCACCGTCGCCACGAAGGACAACGTGACCACGGCGCCGATCCTCGGCACGAAGGAGGATGGCGGCGTGCTCTACTGGACGACCACCGCCGGAGGCAAAACCGACTTCCTGAAAGACACCGACGGAGCCAAAATACCCGTCGCCGGACGCACGCCCGAAGTGGCCGTCGATAAGGAGGGCTACTGGACCGTCAACGGCCGTCGGCTGACCGATGCGGCAGGCAGTCCGCTGAAAGCCGAAGGCAAGGAACGATCGCTCATCACAGGCATTTCGCGCGACGCCGCCGGCAACGCAGTTTTCACGCTGGGCGACGGCTCGACGGTGTCGGCTCCGGTCTTCGACGCCTTCAACATCGTCTTCAAGGTCGGCGACACGGTGCTCGAAGACGAATACGTCGTCGAGGACGCCTCGCAGCCGCTCACGATCGGCTACGAGATCACGGGCGAGAAGGCCGGCGAAACGATCCTAAAAATCATGCGCGCTGAAAAGCTCACGGCCACGACCGACACTGCCGCCGGAACCATCGCCGTCGCCTTCGGCAATGCGTTCGAGGAGGGCAGCTTCGCCGTGATGCTCTGCGACACGGAGGAGAACGTTCTGATCCGCGTCGTGCGCCTCGCGGCCAAAAGCGCGAAGCCCGAATACTACGGCATCAAAACCGCCGAGGATCTGCGCAAATTCGCCGAGGCCGTCAATTCCGGACGCAGTTACGACCGCTACCGCGACGAGAGCGGCGACGTGGTGCTGCTGGGCGACATAGACATGACGGGCACGACGGAATGGACGCCGATCGGTACGGCCGAGAATCCTTTCACGGGCAAGTTCGACGGCAAGGGCTACACGATCAAAAACATCGGTTGGACGGCCGACGCCGCGAAATCGACGGCCCACGGTCTGTTCGGCGTGCTGAACCAGGCCACCGTCCGGAACCTCACGGTCGGCGCTGCGGGCGACAAGCTCACCGTCCGGGGAACCGCCGGAGCCGGTACGGCCGTAGCGGGTGTGGCGGCGTTCGCCACGGAATCGGTGATCGAAAACGTGACCAACAACGTCTCGATCTCGTTCGAGGCCGAAGACCCCGCCGGAGTGCTGGTGATGCTCGCGGGAATCGCCGGGCAGATGACCGGTACGACCATCGGAGGAACCTCCGCAGCGGCGGCGTGCGTCAATAATGGCGACATCACCACGGGCCCCCTCGCCAACACCGCCAACGGCGGGACGGGCATGCAGGTCGGAGGCATCTGCGCCTACATCAAATCGGCGGAGAACAACCTCATCGGCTACTGCACCAACAACGGACGGGTGAACGCACCTTCGGGACGCGGCGGCGGACTGGCCGGAACCTTCGAAAAGGGAACCATCGCCAATTCGCTGAACAACGGGCTCGTCGAGGACGATGCCGCCGGGCAGTACGCCGGGCAGAAGGACAAATACGGCATCAAGCGCATGGGCGGTCTGGTCGGCGGTTCGACCACGACAGGCTGCGTCATCGAGAACTGCACCAATGCCGGAAACGTCATCACCCGCCTGGGATGCCGCACGGGAGGTTTCTCGGGTCACAATCTCGGCACGATCCGCAACTGCAAGAACACCGGAGCCGTTATCGGCAACGTGACGACCGACGGTTCGAACCTACACGGTCCCGGCTGGGCCTGCGGCTACAACCAGAGCGCATCGCTCATCAAGGGCTGCATCGGAAACGGCTTCGTCGGCGACTACGACACCTACAAGGACGCTCCGACAACGGCCCCTGCGGCCATGCACACCACGGCCGTCTGCCACAAGCAGTCGAACTACGACACCGAGGAGAACACCGTTGACTGGTCGCTGCCGGCCTACTACGACTGGGAACTCAAACAGAGCCTCCAGCTTCACCCGGGCGTAAAATACACCTACTACGAATTCACCAACCTGCCGCGCAAGATGCACGTGCTGGAGGTGGACCTGACAAACGACGCCGTGGAGATCGCGACCTCGATGGCCGACGACATCGTGCCCAACCCCAACGGCAACAACAACGGCAACAACGGCAAGAACATCCGCGAAACCCTCTCGGAGAACTGCACCCGCAAGCGCGCCGAGGGGCAGAACATCGTCGCCGGATTCAACACCGGTTTCTTCAACTCGCACGACGGATTCCCCCGCGGCCTGCACATCGAGGAGGGACGCCCCGACTTCGTCAACAACAAGACCGTGCGCACGTCGCTGACCAACCATGCCAACGCTTTCACCGTCTTCAGGGACCGCACGGCAAGCTGCGGCAAGAAGGTCTTCACGGGCAAGATCGAAGTCGGCGGCACCGAGTACGAATACTACTCGATCAACGACACGATCCTGCGTCTGGGCAGCGTCTCGCAGGAGGCCAACCTCTACACCGCACGTTACAAGAAGACGCCCCACCCCGGAACCCCGTCGCTGACCAACCCACTGCTCAAAAAAGCGCTCTACGTCGTTGCGAAGAACACCTCGGGGAACCCCATGACGGTCAACGACGGCTGGTTCGAAGCCACCGTGACCCGCATCGAGGACGGCCGCACGACGGAACTTGCCGAGGCACCCTACCTCACGACCCTCGACAGCACACGTAACCGAACGAAGTACTG
>VOFJ01000499.1_pt1 | contig 15669 bp, 22 predicted proteins | sample 5384081 | NCBI WGS metagenome assembly VOFJ01 (sample SAMN12384729, study PRJNA508395) | human gut metagenome | isolation source: healthy gut I | host: Homo sapiens
TCGATGTGCTTCGTTCGGTTACGTATTGCTGAAATTGGAGCAAGCAGCAGCTGCTGCGGGCCGCCGCCCGGCTGGACTCTACGTTCCCCAGCCTCTACGATGTCACATACCACGAGGACGGCACCGTGGCGGCCATTACGCCGCTGGACGGCGCGCCCGCCAAGGTGACCAAGCGCATCGTCCACGATATGGACAAGTCCTATTTCCCGGTCAAGACCATCGTCCCCAGCACGGAGATCGTGCAGGACCGCGTGATGCTGGAGCTGTTCCGCGGCTGTATCCGGGGCTGCCGGTTCTGTCAGGCGGGCTATGTCTACCGCCCTGTCCGTAACCGCAGCCGCGACCTGTGCGCCGATTACTGCGTCCGCGCCTGCGATGACACCGGCTATCAGGAGGTGACGCTGTCCAGCCTGTCCACCAGCGACTACCCGCCGCTGACGGAGCTGTGCGATGAGCTGGAGCCCTTCTGCCAGCAGCGCCACGTGAATCTGTCCCTGCCGTCTCTGCGGGCGGACAACTTCTCCATGAGCTGATGGAGCGGCTGGCCAAGGGCCGCAAGAGCGGGCCTGACCTTCGCCCCGGAGGCCGGCACCCAGCGCCTGCGGGACGTCATCAACAAGAACGTGACGCTGGATGACCTGCTGCAAAGCTGCCGCACCGCCTTTGCCGGCGGATACAGCGCCGTGAAGCTGTACTTATGCTGGGCCTGCCCACGGAGACGGACGAGGACGTGCTGGGCATCGCCGATGTGGCCGCCCGCGTCATGCACGCTTGGCGGGAGAGCGCCCAGAACAAGCAGCGCGGCGTCCGCATCACCGTGTCCACCAGCTGGTTCGTGCCCAAGCCCCACACCGCCTTCCAGTGGGAGCCGCAGATCTCCAAGGAGGAGTACGAGCGCCGCGTGGCCCTGCTGCGGGAGGCCATCAAGACCAAGACCGTCACCTATAACTGGCACGACTCCGACACCAGCTTTCTGGAGGCGGTGCTGGCGCGCGGTGACCGGCGGCTGGGGAAGGTGCTGGAAACGGCGTGGCGTAAAGGTGCAAAGCTGGACGCCTGGGAGGAGTATTTCTCCCTGGACCGCTGGCTGGAGGCCTTCGACGAGTGCGGCCTTGACCCGCATTTTTACGCCAACCGCACCCGGGAAGAGGACGAGCTGATGCCCTGGAGCATGATCTCCAGCGGCGTCACGGGCAGTACCTCCTGCGGGAGCGCCATAAAGCCTATGAGTCCGTGACCACACCGGACTGCCGCACCCACTGCAACGGCTGCGGCGCCAATCGGCTGGTAGGAGGGAAGTGCGATGTCTAAGCTGCGGCTGCTGTTTGTGAAGGAGGGCCCGGCGGCCTATATCTCCAATCTGGACCTGCTGCGGACGGTGCAGCGGGCCTTTCCCCGGACGGAGCTGGATATCAAACACTCCCAGGGCTTCCACCCCCATCCCATCATCTCCATCGTGCTGCCGCTGCCGGTGGGCCAGTCCAGCGACTGCGAGCTGCTGGACTTCGAGGTGACGCAGGATACCGACGGCAGCGGCATCGCGGAGAAGCTGAACACCGGCATGCCCAGCGGCCTGCGGGTGCTGGACTGCTATCCCGCCGTCCGTCCCGTGCGGGAGCTGACATATCTGCGGGCGGACCTGACGCTGGAGTACGATAACGGCGTGCCGGAAAACGCCGCCGCCCGTCTGACAGAGCTGCTGGGGCGTCAGGAGCTGGTGATCCAGAAGCGCACCAAGCGCAAAGATCTGGCAGACGTTGATATCGCGCCCATGATAAAGGACTTTTCCTTTACAGAGGGAGAGGGTGTTGTCACCGGCACGGTGACGGTGCTGGCCCAGAATCCCGGATTGAATCCCCAGCTGCTGGAAAAGGCGGTGGAGCGGTATCTGCCCGAGCTGACGCCGGACTTCCTCCGCGTCCGCCGCCGCGCCATTCTGGATGCCGAGGGGCGGGATTTTCGATAATGCCCCGTCATTTCCCGGATTCAGCGAGAAATCACACAAAATTGCAGAAAAATATGAAGAAATCTCTTGCATTTTTCGAGCTTCTGTGTTATTCTATCATGGCGTAAAAAGGGCGGTCCTCTGTCGCCGGTGTCCCGAAAAGTGCGGACATCACACAAATAGCGGCATGAACACCTATATTTTTAGGAGGAAAAATCCATGGATCTCATCAAAGCTCTGAACGAGAAGCAGCTGAAGGAAGTACCCCAGGTACTGGTGGGCGACACCGTCCGCGTGCACGTCAAGGTCAAGGAAGGCAACCGCGAGCGTATCCAGGTCTTCGAGGGCACCGTCATCGCCAAGAAGCACGGCGGCATCGAGGAGACCATCACCGTCCGCCGCATGTCCTACGGCGTCGGCGTGGAGAAGGTGTTCCCCGTTCACTCCCCGTCCATTGAGAAGATCGAGACGGTGCGTCACGGCTATGTCCGCCGCGCCAAGCTGTACTACCTGCGCGACCGTGTTGGTAAGGCAGCCAAGATCCGCGAGAAGCTGTAAGCGACCCCCTGAGATCAGAAAAGCGCCCACGTCTGTGGGCGCTTTTTGCCGTCTTTCCCCCTTTGCAGCAGGGGAAAATTATGCTATACTGTTGGAAAATTCATCATGAAGGGCAAATACGGAAATAAAAGCTTCCTGATGCATTCATGATGAACGGAAATATTTACCAGAGGAGGTGTGCGCCGTGCAGATCGAAGGGCTCAGCTGGTTTCCCGGGCACATGACAAAAACCAAGCGGATGATCGTATCCGAGATCGGCCACATGGACGCGGTGTGCGAGATCGTGGATGCCCGTATCCCCCAGTCCAGCCGCAACCCGGATGTGGACGAGCTGACGGCGGGCAAGCCCCGCCTGGTGGTGCTGAACCGCGTGGATCAGGCGGACCCCGCCGAGACGAAGAAGTGGGCCGCAGCCTTTCGCGCACAAGGCTTTGCGGTGCTGGAGGCCAACGCCAGGGGCGGCGTGGGCACGGAGAAATTCGCCGCCGCCGTGCGGGAGCTGCTGAAGGATAAGCTGGCGGCCTACGCCGAGAAGGGGCAGGTGGGCCGCACCATCCGCGTGATGGTGCTGGGCATCCCCAACGTGGGAAAATCCACGTTTATCAACAAGGTGGCCAAGCGCAAGACTGCCAGAGCCGAGGACCGGCCGGGTGTCACCCGCTCCAAGCAGTGGGTGCCGGTGGACGCCACGCTGGAGCTGTTGGATACGCCGGGTATTTTGTGGCCAAAGTTTGATGACACAGAGGTTGGCAAGCGATTAGCCTTTACAGGCGCTATCAAGGATGACGTGCTGGACATCGAGGAACTGGCCTGCTATCTGATGGACTATTTGGCCGCCCATTACGCCGACGTGCTGCGGGAGCGGTACAGGATCGATGTGGAAGAAGGCGACAGCGGCTATGAGCTGCTGGAAAAAGCGGGACGGAAGCGGGGCTTCCTTATGCGGGGCGCGCAGGTGGATACTGAACGCATGGCCCGTATCCTACTGGATGAATTCAGAGGCGGCAAGCTGGGACGCTTTACACTGGAGACGGTGGAGGACTGCGGAAAATGAGAGAGACGGCGGACCTCTGGGCCTATGAGCGGGAGGCGCGGGAGCAGGGCTATACCGCGGTGTGCGGCGTGGACGAGGCCGGCGCGGGCCCGCTGATGGGGCCGGTATATGCAGCGGCGGTGATCCTGCCGGAGGACTATGACCTGCCGGAGCTGAACGACTCCAAAAAGCTGACGGAGAAAAAGCGGGAAATGCTGTTTCCCCTGATAAAAGAGCGGGCCATCGCCTGGTCCGTTGCATGGGTGGAGGCATCGGAGATCGATGCGACTGACATCCTCAGCGCCCGCATGAAGGCCATGCAGATGGCCATCAACGGCCTTTCCGTGACATCGGACATGGCCCTCATCGACGGCAATCGGGACAAGGGACACAGTGCCGCCATCTCCACAGCGCACCGGTGTATCGTGGGCGGCGACGGCAAGTCCGCGTCCATCGCGGCGGCGTCCGTCCTGGCCAAGGTGAGCCGTGACCACTACGTGACGGAGGTGCTGGACAAGGCGTATCCCCAGTACCAGTTCGCCCGACACAAGGGCTACGGTACCAAGCTGCACTATGAGATGCTGGACAAATACGGCCCCTGTCCGGAGCATCGGCGGAGCTTCCTGAAAAAATGGGAGGCAAAGCGATGAGCGCGGTAAAGCCCGCCCCGGAAAAGGGCGGACGGTCTGAGGGGACATGGGGCGAGGCGCTGGCGGCAGAGTACCTGCGGCAGCGGGGCTGCCGGCTGGCGGCCCACAGCTACCACTGCCGGTTCGGCGAGATCGACCTTATCGCCTGGGACGGGGACGTCCTGTGCTTCGTGGAGGTCAAGACCCGCTCCAACACGGACATGGGTCTGCCCCGGGAGTATGTGACCCCGGCCAAGCAGAGACGGCTGAAAAAGACAGCACTGTACTACCTGTGCGAGAAGCAGCTGGACTGTCCGGCACGCTTCGATGTGGCGGAGGTCTATGCGGACAGCCCTTATAGCCGGGAGAACGTCCGCATAGAATATCTGGAAAACGCCTTTGAATAGGGGAGTGACCAAACGGTGATATCATATTTCGACGCCCACTGCGACACCATCTGGCGCTGCATGGAGACGGGGCCGGTGGCCGACTACGGTGAGACGGAGCAGGAACAGAGGGCCTTTTTCAAGACCGGCGGCGGCCTGCGGCAGAACTGCGGCCACGTGGACCTGCTGCGGGACAGGGGCTTTGCCAGACGTGGCCAGTTCTTCGCCCTGTACGACGACGTGAAGCGCCTGCCGGAGGGCACGGCGTGGCAGCGCTGCTGCGAGATGCACGACTGGTTTTTGCGGGAGCTGGCGGAGAACGGCGACATGGCCGTGCTGTGCCGCAGCGGCGCGGAGGCGGACGCGGCGGCGGAAAGCGGCAGGACGGCGGCATTCCTCAGCGTGGAGGGCGCGGATCTGCTGGACTGCGACACCGAAAAGCTGCGTCAGGCGGCGGCGTGGGGCGTGCGGCTGGTGAACCCCGTGTGGAACAACGCCAACGCCCTCAGCGGCAGCTGCGCCGACGATCCGGATCGCGGCCTGTCAGCCCAGGGCCGGGGCTTCATTCGAGAGATGGAGCGGCTGGGCATCTACGCCGACGTGTCCCATCTGTCGGACCCGGGGTTCTGGGAGCTGTACCGCATGACGGAACGGCCCATCGTGGCGTCCCACTCCAACGCCAGGGCCCTGTGTTCCCAGCGGCGGAACCTGACGGACGACATGTTCCGCGCCATACGGGACACCGGCGGCGTGGTGGGACTCAACCTGTACCGCGGCTTTGTGGGCGGCGCGTCCATGGACGCGCTGGTGGCCCATGTGGAGCACTTCCTGCATCTGGATGGGGAAAAGACCCTGTGCATCGGCGGGGATCTGGACGGCTGTGAGGCGCTGGCGGCGGGGATGAACGGCGCGGAGGACGTGCCGCAGCTGTACGAGGCGCTGGAGAAGCAGGGGTACGGGAAAGCCCTGCTGGAGGACATATTCTGGAACAATCTGCGCAGGCTGCTGTGAAGCGGCGGCCGGAGAAAGGAGGGACGCCATGGCGCTGTATGCCATCGGGGATTTGCACCTGTCGCTGAACAGCGACAAGCCCATGGACATCTTCGGGGAGAAGTGGCATGGCTATGTGGACAAGATCAGGGCGGGGTTCGCACCGCTGCACGAGGACGACGTTACCGTGCTGTGCGGCGATCTGAGCTGGGGCATGAGTCTGGAGGAGTCGCTGGAGGACTTCCGGTTTATCCACGCCCTGCCGGGAAAGAAGATATTGATGAAGGGGAACCACGACTACTGGTGGAACACCGTGGCCAAGATGCAGCGGTTCTTTGACGAGAACGGACTGGATTCCTTTGAGATCCTGCACAACAACTGCCTGTTCTACGGGGACAAGGCCCTGTGCGGTACGCGGGGCTGGTTCTACGAGCTGGACAGCGAGGGGACCCACAACGGCAAGATGCTGCCCGTGAGGCGGGGCGGCTGGAGACATCGCTGCAGGCGGCGGGGGATCGGGAGAAGCTGTGCTTCCTGCACTATCCGCCGCTGTATCAGGGCTACGGTGTCCCGAGATCCTGCGGCTGCAGCGAGTACGGCGTGAAGCGGTGCTTTTACGGCCATCTGCACGGCGCTTCCCACAAGCGGGCCATCGAGGGAATGTGGGATGGAACGGAGTTTTCGCTGGTGTCGGCGGACTATCTGAAATTTGTTCCCTAAAAAAAAATTTGCGAATAAGAGAAAAAACAGTGGAAATTCCCATTCTTATCTGGTATCATACTATATTGCATTGGTGTTGCTATGAAAACAGGCCGATGCGGAACGGAGGAATAAACAAATGACTGTGAAAAGCTGTGAGAAACTGGAGAAAAGCAGAGTTGCTCTGACCATCGAGACGAGCGCCGAGGAGTTCGAGGCCGCCGTCAATAAGGCGTATCTGAAGATGCGCGGTAAGATCAACGTACCCGGCTTCCGTGTCGGCAAGGCCCCCCGCAAGATCATCGAGAAGATGTACGGCGCTGAGGTCTTCTACGAGGAGGCTGTCAATATCATCCTGCCCGACGCCTACGAGGCGGCCGTGAAGGAGCAGGAGCTGGAAGTGGTGGGTTATCCCCAGGTGGAGCTGGAGTCCTGCACCAAGGACGGCGTGGTGTTCAAGTGCACCGTGGCCGTGTATCCCGAGGTGAAGCTGGGCCAGTACAAGGGTCTGGAGGCCCCCCGTGCCGAGGTCAAGGTCATGGCCGCCGACGTCAACGCCCGTCTCAAGGAGATGGCCGAGCGCAACAGCCGTCTGGTGAGCGTGGAGCGCGCCGTGAAGAAGGGCGACACCGCCGACATCGACTTCGAGGGCTTCGACAACGGCGTGGCCTTCGACGGCGGCAAGGGTGAGAATTTCGATCTGGAGATCGGCTCCGGCAGCTTCGTCCCCGGCTTTGAGGATCAGCTCATCGGCATGAAGGCCGGTGAGGAGAAGGATATCGACATCACCTTCCCCGAAAACTATACCCCCGAGCTGGCCGGCAAGCCCGTTGTGTTCCATGTGAAGGTCAACGAGGTGAAGGAGAAGGAGATCCCCGCCATGACGACGAGTTTGCCAAGGATGTGTCCGAGTTCGACACCCTGAAGGAGCTGAAGGCCGACATCAAGAAGAAGCTGACCGCCGAGCGTACCGAGTCCGCCCAGCGCGCCTTTGAGGACGTGCTGATGGCCAAGGTGGCCGAGGGCATCGAGGCCGACATCCCCGAGGAGATGGTGGAGCTGCAGGCCGAGCGTATGATGGAGCAGTTCAAGCAGCAGCTGGCCTCTCAGGGCATCCCCTTTGACCAGTATCTGAAGATGACCAACACCGCCGAGGCAGACTTCCGCAAGCAGGCGCAGGGTCCCGCTGCCGATCAGGTGAAGATGGATCTGGCAGTGGAAGCCATCATCAAGGCCGAGGGCCTGGAGGCCTCCGACGAGGACGTGGAGAGCGAGATGAAGTCCGTGGCCGAGAAATACGGCATGGATCTGGACACCGTGAAGAAGTACCTGCGTCCCGCCGCTCAGGATGTGAAGGAGCAGGTCATCCGCGAGAAGGTGGTGAAGCTGGTGGCGGACAGCGCCGTGGCTGTGGCTCCCGCCGAGGAGAAGGCCGAGCTGGAGGCCGAGGGCGAGGTCGTGGAGAAGAAGGCTGCCAAGAAGGCCGCCAAGAAGGAAGACGCCGCTGAGGCTCCCGCCGAAGAGGCGGAAAAAGACGCAGAATAAGAGAGAGCGCCCGTTGGGAAAATCATATACAGCCAACCTGACATCCGTCTGAAAGGAGAATCCCAAATTATGAGTTTGGTTCCGTATGTTGTCGAGCAGACAAGCCGCGGCGAGCGGTCCTATGACATCTTCTCCCGCCTGCTCAACGACCGTATCATCATCCTGTCTGAAGAGGTCAACAGCACCACTGCCAGTCTGATCGTTGCGCAGATGCTCTATCTTGAGGCACAGGACCCCGATAAGGACATTCAGTTCTACATCAACTCCCCCGGCGGCAGCGTGACCGACGGCATGGCGATCTATGACACCATGCAGTTCATCAAGTGCGACGTGTCCACCATCTGCGTGGGCATGGCCGCGTCGATGGGCGCGTTTTTGCTGTCCTCCGGCACGAAGGGCAAGCGCCTTGCCCTTCCCAACGCGGAGATCATGATCCACCAGCCCTCCGGCGGCACGCAGGGGCAGGCGACCGACATGCAGATCCAGGTCGAACGGATGCTGAAGATCAAGCAGCGTCTGAACGAGATTCTTGCCGCCAACACCGGCAAGCCGCTTGAGACGATCAAGATCGATACCGAGCGCGACAACTTCATGACCGCCGAAGAGGCGCAGGCCTACGGCCTTGTTGACAAGGTCATCTACAAGAGACAATAATCCCTGAAAGGAGGAGTCCAGCTTGGCAAGAGACTCCATCCGCTGCTCCTTCTGCGGCAAAAAGCAGGAGCAGGTCGGCCGCATCATCGCCGGCCCCAATGTCTACATCTGCAATGAATGCGTCGAGCTCTGCTCGTCCATCCTGCACGATGAGATGCACAACGGCCTGAACGAGCAGCAGCTTGAACTGCCCGACACGCTCCCCACGCCGCAGCAGATCAAGACCTACATGGACCACTATATCATCGGTCAGGACGACGCAAAAATCGCCCTGTCCGTGGCGGTCTATAACCACTATAAGCGCATTTACTTCCAGAACGACTCCGACGTGGAGCTGCAGAAGAGCAACATTCTGCTCATCGGCCCCACCGGCTCCGGCAAGACGCTGTTTGCCCAGACGCTGGCCAAGATCCTCAACGTGCCGTTCGCCATCGCGGACGCGACCACGCTGACCGAGGCCGGTTACGTGGGCGAGGACGTGGAGAACATCCTGCTCCGGCTTCTGCAGGCGGCGGATTTCGACGTAGAGCTGGCCGAGCGCGGCATCATCTATATCGACGAGATCGACAAGATCGCCCGTAAGTCGGAGAACACCTCCATCACCCGCGATGTCTCCGGTGAGGGCGTCCAGCAGGCGCTTTTGAAGATCGTCGAGGGCACGGTCGCAAATGTCCCCCCCCAGGGCGGACGCAAGCACCCGCAGCAGGAGTTCATTCAGGTCGACACGACCAACATCCTCTTCATCTGCGGCGGCGCGTTCGACGGGCTTGACAAGATCATTGAGCAGCGCACCGATACCTCCGCCGTGGGCTTCAACTCTACGGTCAAGAGCAAGGGCGACCACAACGTCGGAAAGCTCTTCCAGCTCGTGCAGCCGCATGATCTGCTGAAGTTCGGCATTATTCCGGAGCTTGTGGGCCGCCTGCCGGTCATCACGTCCCTGCGCGGGCTTGACAAGGACGATCTGGTGCGCATCCTGACGGAGCCGAAAGCGCGCTGCAAGCAGTACCACGCTGCTGGCTTACGACAGGTCGCGCTGGAGCTTCCGAAAAGGGAGCGCTGGAGGCGGTAGCGGATAAGGCCATCGAGCGCCAGATCGGCGCGCGCGGACTGCGCGCGATGATGGAGGAATGCATGACGAAGATCATGTATGAGATCCCGTCCGACCCCACCATCACAAAAGTCACCATCACGGCGGACTGCGTCAACGGCGCGGAGCCGGTGGTGGAGCGCGATCCCGAAAAGGTGACGCGCAAAGCAAAACTCAAGACCGGCGCTGCGGAAAAACAGACCGCACCGGCCTCTTGACGGACCGGCAAAGAGGAGAGGCGACATGCTTCTCCTCTTTTTCGCTCCGGTGAGAAAGGAGTACCTATGGAACCCATTACCATGAACATACCCGTGCTGGCACTGCGGGGTCTGACGGCCTTCCCCAACGAGACGCTGTCCTTCGATGTAGAACGGGACATCTCCATCTACGCCCTGGACAACGCCATGGAGAATGACCGCAGGCTGTTCCTCGTGACCCAGAAGGAAATTTCGGTGGCAGATCCCACCGAGGAGGACCTGTACCGTGTTGGCACGATCTGCCATATTCTGCAAATCATCAAGACATCCGAGAACAGCGTGCGGGTCATCGTGGAGGGCGAGGAGCGTGCGCGGCTGCACCGGATGTGGCAGGGAAAGCCGTTCCTGCAGGCCAATGTGGAGGTGCTGGAGGAGGAGTTCCCGGGCAAGATCACGCCGCGGGTGGAGGCCATGCTGCGGCGGACCTACGCGCTGTTCGGCGCGTATAAGGAGCTGGCGCCGCAGCTCAGCGACGACTTTATCGCAGCGGTGCTGGACTGCCGCGACACGGGACGGCTGGCGGACCTCATCGCACAGAACATCACCCTGCGCCATCAGGATAGGCAGCGGGTGCTGGAGGAGCTGCGGCCCAACCGGCGGCTCCAGATCGTCAACGATATCCTGACCCACGAGGTGGACGTGCTGTCGCTGGAGATGCAGATGGAGCAGAAGGTGCGCCAGCGGGTGGCTCAGGTGCAGAAGGACATGATCCTGCGGGAGCAGGTGAAGGTGCTGCAGCATGAACTCGGCGAGGACGACGACAGCGAGATCGGACAGATTTACACCGCAAAATCCTGGGGCCAAGCTTCTGCCCGAGGAGGTACATAAGCGGCTGACCAAAGAGGTGGAACGGCTGGCGAAGCAGCCCTTCGGCAGCGCGGAGGCCTCCGTTATCCGGAACTATCTGGACGTGTGTCTGGAGATGCCGTGGAACAGGTTCAGCCGCGAACGGGCGGATGTGGAGCAGGCGCGAAAGCTGCTGGATCGGGATCACTACGGTCTGGAGAAGGTGAAAGAGCGCATTCTGGAGTTCATCGCCGTGCGGCAGCTGAATCCGGACGCCAAGGGCAAGATCCTGTGTCTGGTAGGCCCTCCGGGCGTGGGCAAGACCTCGGTAGCCATCTCGGTGGCCAAGGCTATGAACCGGAAGCTGGCGCGGCTCAGTCTGGGCGGTGTGCGGGACGAGGCGGATATCCGCGGTCACCGCAAGACCTATATTGGCGCTATGCCGGGGCGCATCATCGAGGCCATCAGCCGCGCCGGGGCTATGAATCCCCTGCTGGTGCTGGACGAGATCGACAAGATGGGCAGCGATATGCGGGGCGACCCCGCATCCGCGCTGCTGGAGGTGCTGGACAGAACAGAACACATCGTTCCGCGACCATTTTCTGGAGGTGCCGGTGGATCTGAGCCGCGTGATGTTCATTACCACGGCCAACACCACGTCCACCATTCCCCGGCCCGCTGCTGGACCGGATGGAGGTCATCGAGCTCACCAGCTATACCGACGAGGAGAAGCTGCAGATCGCCAGGACCCACCTGCTGCCCAAGCAGATGAAGGAGCATGGACTGAAAAAAAGCCAACTGCGCATCAGCGACGACGCCATCCGCGCGGTCATCACCGATTACACACGGGAGTCCGGTGTCCGGACGCTGGAGCGTCTGCTGGGCAAGCTGTGCCGTAAGGCCGCTATGCGTCTGGTGGAAACGGATGTAAAGCGAGTTGACATTACACCAAGGGATCTACAGGAGCTGCTGGGCGTGCCCCACTATCAGGACAACGCACGGAGCCGTCAGGACCAGATCGGCGTGGTCAATGGACTGGCCTGGACTGAGGTAGGCGGCGAGCTGCTGGAGGTGGAGGCCGGCGTCATGGAGGGCTCCGGCAAGCTGGAGCTCACCGGCAATCTGGGCAACGTGATGCAGGAGTCCGTGCAGGCGGCCTACACCTGCCTGCGCAGCCGCGCGGCGGAGCTGGGTATCCCCAGGGATTTCTACAAAACGAAGGACATCCACGTCCACTTCCCGAGGGAGCCGTCCCGAAGGACGGGCCGTCCGCGGGCATCGCCATCGCCACGGCCATGCTGTCCGCCCTGACGGGGCGGCCGGTACGCCACGATGTGGCCATGACCGGTGAGGTCACACTGCGGGGCCGCGTGCTGCCCATCGGCGGCCTGAAGGAAAAGACCATGGCGGCTAAGCGCAGCGGTATCCGGACGGTCATCATCCCCAAGGAGAACGAAAAAGATCTGGAGGAGATCGACCAGACCGTGCGGGCGGCGCTGCGGTTCGTGACGGCGGAGACGGTGGACGCCGTGTTTGCCCGCAGACGCTGGCGCGGGGACAATTTCGGAGGCGGCGGTGGAGCCGATCCCCGCCCCAAAACGGCCGGACTGGAACGGCAGGAGGTGCGCTGTGGCGATCAACTTTAACAAGGCGGAGTTCGTGCTGTCAGCTGTAAAGGCAAGCACCTTTATCCGCGACGGAAAACCGCAGGTCACGTTCGCGGGCAAGCAGCAACGTCGGAAAGTCCTCCGTGATCAACAAGCTGCTGCTGCGCAAAAACTTCGCCCGCGTCGGCGAGGCCCCCGGCAAGACCACGCACATCAACTTTTTCCGCATTGATGAGGCCATGTACCTCGTCGACCTGCCGGGCTACGGCTACGCCAAGGTGTCCAAGGAGGAGCGGGACCGGTGGGGGCGGCTGATGGAGAGCTATTTTGCCGAGCCGGACCTCATCACGCTGGGCGTGCTGATCGTGGACGCACGGCACAAGCCTACCGCCGATGATGTCACCATGTGCGACTGGTTCAAGGGCACGGGCTGCCCCGTCATCGTGGTGGCCAACAAGCTGGACAAGCTGAAAAAGAGCGAGATCGAGCCGAATCTGGCGCGCATCCGCGAGACGCTGTCGCTGGACGAGGGCGCGGCGCTTATCCCGTTTTCCGCGGAGAAGGGGATCGGCAAGGCGGAGCTGCTGGCGGCGATCGGAGACGGCTGCGGTAAGTGAATATGAAAACCCCAGCGGTCTGCCACAGGCAGACCGCTGGGGTTTTGCCGGTTATTGGAGCTCCTGCTCCAGTACGTCGAACTCCGGCGTGGAGAAAAATTCGCCGAGAGTGATGTCCAGACCGTCGCAGAGCATTTTGATGGTCAGCAGCTTGGGGTTCTGGCTTTTGCCGTAGAGAATGTTCTTGATACTGGACGGCGGCAGGGCGCAAATGGTCGCAAGGCGGTTGATAGTCAGGCCGCGCTCCTCACAGAGGTGCAGGATGCGGTCCCTGACGGCTTCGGTGGTAGTCATAACGGCCTCCTGTGTTTTTCCTCAGAATAGCCGAAAAGGATTGCAATTATAGGCTACGCATGCTACTATTAGGCTATGCATAGTCTATGAGGAGGGGGAATATGGCAGACTATCAAAAAATGTACGTCATCCTGTGCGCTGCAGCAAGTGATGCGGCAGATGAACTGGCGGATATTCCGCTGGCCATGCGGTGCCGAGATAAGCTGCAGAAGGCTTTGTTAGCGGCCGAGGATATTTATATGGAAACGACCGTCGGTGTGCTGGACTGTGAGGGTGAATAAAAAATACCTTGGACGAAAGTGCTCCATCTCATAGGGAAACAAACTGAACCCCCAGGGGCACTACCGGTACGGAACAAACGGAATAGCCGCAAGCTATCGTGTGATGGCTTGCGGCTATTCATATTATAGGCTGTCTAAAATCGTTTTTAATGCATAGGGGTTTAGCATATTTCAAATGCGCATCACTCACAAAAATGGTGTTTTCTTCTATTGGCTTTGTCCACATAGCCGGATATACTACTACTTTCTTTTTGCTATAGCGCCCCTCTGCCCAAACTGATTCGTGATTAACATCGATATGTATGCCGGAAATCTGGAGAATTTGTTCCAAGGATTTCAAAAGATACTGCTGTTTTTCGTATGGGACTGCAGATACTCTTGCTCCTGTTTCTCCCCAGTTCAATAAATCAAGTGCAGCCTTACGATCGAGAACGCTGTGGATATATTGATTTCGATAGTGCTTTAAGCAGCTGTGGCAAGCGCTGTCACAGGTACAGCCTTCGAGAAGTTCTCGAGTTTTGTAAGTAGCTGTCGAATAGAGGATTCAATGCTAACAGCATAAACCGGCACCACTTGAAAGGCTATCATACAAGTAGATATCAACGAAATTCCATTGCGATTTTGTCGAACACGAAAACCAGTCACAAGCTCTGTAAATTCAATGTCCAATTCCTGGCATGCTGCCAAGCGCAAGCCTTCCGCAAGAGACTGTCCAGCACGGTTAAGCCAAGAATTCCTGGTGGGATTAGTATCGATCTGCTGTCGATCCAAAGCAAATTCCAGAACAAGCATATCTGTAACAAAGTCATATCCAAGATTCACATTGATTGTATCGCTATGTTTGCAACGTGTTTTAATGAATTTGGATCTATACGGACGCAAAACATCCTTAGGACTGCGGGGGTCATCTCCGGGCATTGCAGCACCGCAGTCGCAGCAGATTGTGAATCCCTTACCACTAACACCATTGTTAAGCATGATGATTCGCTGATTGGGACGAACAGCCATTCGGATGTTGGCACATCCATTAACCGCCGTAACATCATCTGCATCGGGTAGTGTGGAATATAGAGGTTGCTGAGTTGCTGAGTATTCTTCATTCAATTGTGCCGTTTCAATGGATGTGGCATTTCGTGGTGCGAATCCCCATGGGCGTAGCATTGGCAACATATTTGTCAATGCTTTATTGCCGCAGAAAGGACAAGTATCAGGGTTATCCTCTTCTAAGCCAAACCAACCACACTGACTGCAGGTACGAATGCTTTTCCGGTAGCTTGCATCCTGAATAAATGCTTTGGCTGGAGATGCAGCAGTTCTTTCGCTCCGCTCTCCTCCGGGATAATACAAACCACCAATCTGGTAGGTCGTCTTATCAACAACAATCGCTCTGCCAGGCGCATATTCACCAATTGCAACATCCAACCCCTCGTTCAACCTGATATTTTACCTTCCCGCTGACATCGGAAATATATGTGCTAACAACATTTTTGGGAAAAGAATAGGTAGGTATAACACCCTCTTCATAAAGCGCATCCAAAAGCGATTTTTTCCCAGAATCACTGCTATCATCTGTTTCAAACAATTCAGGATGATCATCTCGTTTTTGCTTCAGCGCCGACAGAGATTTTTCAAGTTCATCTTTGTAGCTACCTAATGCACCTTTCGATCCAACGGGCACAAGAATATCATCTTTACTAATTTCAAAGATTTCCAAAAAAGCGGCTGAAAGGCTGTAGGTGTTCATCCAGAAATTCAATGGCAGGAATAGCATCCAAACTGTTTGATTTCTCTCTCAGATAGGTTTGAAGTGCAACCATACCAAGATGTCGCTGGGTGATTTCTCGCTGCTGATATCAATCCACGGTTTTCTGGGATCGCCTCTGAACATAGGTACTGGGTTGGAAAAGTACAGTGAATCATGTGGTCCATCTTCGCAAAAAGTAACAATGGTAGACAGACTTGAGCCGCGACGGCCTGCACGACCAGCACGCTGCTGATAATTCTCACGCATAGGAGGAATATTCCGCAAACCGACAGCAACCAACGATCCGATATCGATACCTACTTCCATTGTAGTCGTGCTGCTTAGAATATCGACAGGCGCTTCGCCGTTCTGCAAAAAAATCCTGAAACCGTAGCTCATACTGCTCTGTTCTGGACCAGAGTTCATCCCGCTGATCTTTATGGGAAAGTTGTGCAGTATGTTCTTCGGTATCAATTACACGAATGGTGTCACCTTGAAGCGCATCCTCAATGGGCTTACGCCAAAAATCCAATGCATCAATTTCTTCCGTTGTC
>VOFJ01002023.1_pt1 | contig 15658 bp, 25 predicted proteins | sample 5384081 | NCBI WGS metagenome assembly VOFJ01 (sample SAMN12384729, study PRJNA508395) | human gut metagenome | isolation source: healthy gut I | host: Homo sapiens
ATCCGATGCTTCGTTCAGTTACGTATTGCTAGACAGAAATTATCCGCATCGGTTATGAGGACGGAGTGTTTACAGAGGGAGGTACAGGTTCCGTTTCCGGAGAACTTAATAATAATTTCTCTATGGATGAATATGACGGACATCTCCGGGTAGTGACAACAACAGCAGGATGGAACAAAGGACTACAGTGAATATCACAGGACGAACTTTTACGTCCTTGATAAAGATATGAAACCGTTGGAAAGATTGAAAATCTTGCAGAAAATGAGGAGATTAAATCGGCTCGTTTTATGGGAAAAACAGGATATTTTGTCACATATGAAAATACGATCCTCTGTTTTCTGCCGATCTCTCTGATCCGGAAAAGTCCCAAAATTCTCGGTGAACTCAAGATCACAGGTTTTCTCTGAGTACCTGCATTTCTATGGGGAAAACAGACTGCTTGGCATTGGATGGGGAGACAGATCCGGATACAGGCAGCACAGAAGGGCTGAAATGTTCCCTATGTTTGATATCTCAGATCCTTCGGATGTAAAAAGAAATAGACAGAATCGTTCTCAAAAATGTATCTGTCTGCGACGCACTCTCGAATTATCGTGCAATCCTTGTATCACCGGGCAGGAATCTGTTTGGTTTTGCATATGGAATGTATAAAAACTCCGCTGCAGGAGATTATTATGATACAGATAAACAGTATTATTACGGACTGCTTTCCTACAGTGAGGAGGAGGATTTGAGCCGGATGCATATCTGAATCCTGCACTGAGCGGACTGTTTGATGATACGCTCAGTACCAGTGAGTACCGATCTCTGCGAGGTGTTTATATCGATGATACTTTTTATCTTGTCACAGAGAATGGAATCAGTTCTTATGATATGACAGACGGATATAAACTTCAGAATATGCTTGCATGGAAATAAAAACCGTGATCTCTCGTATTTACTTCTTGCAGTAATCTGGGGTGAATAGTCTATACTAGAAATCAATTGGATGAGAATTGAAAAAAACAGAGAGGTAACAGATTATGAAGTTTACAACTGTAAGAGAAATTTACAAGAACAGAGAAGAATATATGAATCAGGAAGTGACAGTAGGGGAGGCTGGGTTCGCAGCGTCCGTGGTTCCAAAGGCATTTGGATTTATTGTCCTTCATGATGGAAGCTATTTTGAGACACTTCAGATTGTATATCATGATACAATGGCAAACTTTGCTGAGATTAGTAAATTAAATGTCGGTGCAGCCATCATCGTTAAAGGGAACTCTGGTTCCGACACCGGAGGCAAAAGCAGCCGTTTGAGATTCAGGCAGAGGAAGTACAGGTAGAGGGAGCATCTGCTCCGGATTATCCGCTTCAGAAGAAACGCCACAGTCTTGAATACTTAAGAACCATCACACATCTCCGTCCGAGAACAAACACATTCCAGGCAGTATTCCGTGTACGTTCTCTGTGTGCTTATGCGATCCACAAATTCTTCCAGGAGAAGGGATTTGTCTATGTAACACACACCACTGATCACAGGCAGCGACTGCGAAGGCGCAGGTGAGATGTTCCAGGTAACTACTCTGGATATGAAGAACCCGCCTCTGAACGAGGATGGTACCGTAGATTACAGCCAGGACTTCTTCGGCAAAGAGACAAACCTGACCGTAAGCGGACAGCTCAATGGTGAGACCTATGCACAGGCATTCAAAAAATATTTATACCTTTGGTCCTACTTTCCGTGCTGAGAATTCCAACACTACCCGCCATGCGGCAGAGTTCTGGATGATAGAGCCGGAGATGCGCATTTGCAGATTTGAATGACAACATGGATCTTGCAGAGGAAATGCTCAAATATATCATCCGCTATGTGCTTGAGAATGCGCCGGAGGAAATGAATTTCTTTAATTCCTTCGTTGACAAAGGGGTCTTCTGGATCGTCTGAACCATGTGGTAAAATCAGAATTCGGACATGTAACTTATACAGAAGCAATCGAGATTCTGGAGAAAAACAATGACAAAATTCGATTACAAAGTATTCTGGGGCTGCGACCTCCAGACGGAGCATGAGCGCTATCTGACAGAAGAAATCTTTCAAGAAGCCTGTGTTCGTGACAGACTATCCAAAGGAGATCAAGGCATTCTATATGAAGCTAAACGAGGATGGCAAGACGGTTGCAGCCATGGACTGTCTGGTACCTGGAATCGGAGAAATCATTGGTGGAAGCCAGAGAGAGGACGACTACGACAAACTCTGGGAAGAATGAAAGAGCTTGGACTCAAAGCGGAAGATTATGGTTCTATCTGGATCTGCGTAAATACGGTTCTGTACGCCATTCCGGCTTTGGCCTTGGCTTCGAGCGCTGCGTGATGTATCTGACAGGAATGGGCAATATCCGCGATGTGGTTCCGTTCGCGTACTGTAAATAATTGTGATTTATAAGGAGTAATAATTAAATGATAAGATTTATTCATCTTGCAGATGTACACCTTGGAGCAGTGCCTGACACAGAGGCTGTCCGTGGAGTCGCGAGCGGGAAGAAGAAATCTGGGAAACATTCCGCCGGGTAATTGCAGCAATACGCAAAAAGCCCGGTGGATTTGCTATTATAGCCGGAGATGCTCTCTTTCACCGACAGCCGCTTTTTGAGTGAGCTGAGAGAGATAAATGACCTTTTGCCACGATTCCGAATACCAGAATTTTTCTTATGGCAGGAGACAATGACTACATCAGGGAAAATTCTTTTTATCGGACCTTTCAATGGAATCAGAATGTATCCTTTTTTAAAGGAAGAAAATCGAACCTGCATTGAAATTCCAGATCGAAATATCTATGTATATGGACTGAGCTATGAACATCGGGAGATTCATGAAGCACTGTATGATGACTGGAAAAATCTGACAAAAGAGGATTTCATGTTCTGATGGCTCATGGAGGGAGATGAGCAGCATATACCATTGGATTCCCCGTAAACTGGCAGAGGGTGGATTTGACTATATTGCACTGGGGCACCGACATCAGCATCAGAATTTGTTTAAGGACTGGTGCCTGTATCCGGGTGCGCTGGAGCCTGTTGACAGAAATGATGGGAGAACATGGTTATATAGAAGGAACCTATGATCGGGGGTACCGTCAGAACACGTTTTGTACCATTTGCTTCTCGTTCTTATCAGAACCTTTATCTGACGGTCAAAGAGGGTGTCACACAGTATACTTTGGAAGAAATGCTGCGTAATGAGATCATGAAGCGCGGTGGAAAGAATATATACCATGTTATCATACAGGGAACGCGTTCTCGGGAAGCCTTCTTCTGGCAGAACGTCTCAAAACAATGGGAAACATTGTGGAGGTTCTGGATGAATCCCGTCCGGCATATGATATCGAGAAATTGAAGGAACAGTACAGAGGAACCCTGATCGGTGATTACATTGAAAGATTCAAAGACCCTGGACACAGACCTGTGGCAGAGGGGAAGGCACTGTATCATGGGGCCTTCAGGCACTTTTGAATGCATCTGTTCTTGTAAATGGAAGAGTGATGCAGGATGCACAGCAGAAAGACCTTGGACGGATCCCTTGCAGATGCTCAAGATGTCACGTAAGGGATATCAGGGTGCAGGTGGAGCGTCGCAATAAAGAAGATCTTTGCAGAAAAACAAAAGCTGCGTCGTTCCATTGAACAGCTGAACAGAGAAATCCATGAACTGGAAGAGCAGAGAACGGAGATGCGTGTAAAGGAGGATTCTCTTCGAAAACTGGAGGGGAGTTCATGGAGAAGGACTGACAGAGGAACATATCCATACCCTTGAGCGTAAGAATCAGATAGAAAACGCAGGAATCTGTATGACGATTATCCTGTTCTGGAAGGTGCATTGATTTTGGAATTCATTTTAAAGAAACTATGCTGGCAGCTGTAACTGCAGCCGGAGGAATCTGTCTTTTCCTTCTGGAGATGTTTTTCTACATGAAAACGCATCTGTGAACTTGAGAAGTGCAGGAGAGTCAAAGAAGAGGTTCGACCGGCATGACCGCCTGCAGACAGGCAAAGAGAATCTCGATGACGAGATCAGAGAAAAAAACGCTTCTGTCAAACCGCATGGAAGAATATCAGGAAATTGAGGATTATACATATCTTCCGATTGCAGAGAGGAGATAGAAATAGATTCCTTGAATCTGGCAATGTTGTGATTCAGGAGCTTGCTGATAAAAAAACAGTCGAATGAGCGGCAGGATGAAGCAGGAGCATAACAATAAAAACTCCCCACAGGAAAGATGTTTTATGCGTCTTTTTCTGTGGGGAGTTTTTTTACTTTAACAGAGAAAAATAAGCGGTAATTATTTTTCTTCGCTCTGAGCCATATAATTTGCAACACAGCGTTTGATTCGGTCAGCAGGATTCAACAGATGACTGATAGACATATCATGATTCAGAGTGTCAATGATCGGTGCGATGTATTTACTCATATCACAGCTGATATAGTATGGTTTTGCCAGGAGTTCCGAGTCTGATAGATAAGGTTGGTAGTAAGAAGCTTATCAAAAAATTCCGTTTCTTGCCGCATCATCAAATTTCTCAAAGGCCATCTGTGAAGAAACCGAAGGTTGAACAGATGTAGATTCTTCCTGCACCACGTTTCTTAAGCAGAGATGCAATCTCAAAGAATACTGTAGCCGGAGGAGATCGTGTCGTCAATAAAGGATGACATCCTTGCCTTCAAGCTTTGGTCCGAGGAATTTCGTAAGCGGCGATCGGGTGACGTCCGTTTACCTTTGCGTGTGTAATCAGTCGTCTGTAGTACATACCCATGTCACACCAAGGACGTTGGCAATAAGATGGCTCTTCTCATGCTTCCCTCATCCGGGCTGATGATCATGAAATGTTCGTTGTCGATATGGAGTCCTTCCTCATGTTTGAGAAGAGCCTTGATGAACTGGTAAGCCGGCTGGATGGTTTCAAATCCATGCAGCGGAATCGCGTTCTGGACACGCGGGTCGTGAGCGTCGAAGGTGATGATGTTTTCTACGCCCATGCCGGTCAGTTCCTGAAGTGCAGAAGCACAGTCAGGGATTCACAGCCGGTACGCTTGCTCTGGCGGCTCTCATAAAGGTATGGCATGATAACGTTGATACGGCGTGCCTTACCGCCGATAGCTGCAATCACACGCTTCAGATCCTGGAAGTGGTCATCTGGTGACATCAGGTTAGGTGAAGCCGCTGATGCGGTAGTCAGAGCTGTAGTTTGTTACATCCACCATAAGATAGATATCATCACCACGAACAGATTCGTTGACTTCACCTTTTTACCTTCACCGGAACCAAAACGAGGTGTTTGGCATTGACAATATAGGAATCGCGCTGATATCCTTCAAATGCGAAAGATCTCATCTCTTCATGTTCTCTTTCGTTTCTCCATTTTACAAGCCATTCATTGACCTTTTTTCGCCAAGGGGGCGACAACTTTCCAGAGGGATGAGTCCCCAGTCTTCCCACCGGAAGTGTAGTCAGCTCCTTGTTGTTTTAACTGTGCCATCTTTTATTTTCCTCTAAAAATATTTTCTGTATTCGGATGTCTTTGCCGATCAACGCTTCACCATCTGATAGTTACTTGCAAATCCGGGAAAAAGTTCTCTCGGAATAGGTGGATGAAAAATTTTTGAGTGTCAGATTGGTTGAAATGACCGTTGATTTCCTGCGCATGATCCGCTCATTGAGACAGATAAAAAAGCTGTGAAGATACGAAACTGTTGGTAAGCTCTGTGCCCAGATCATCAATGATCAGAAGATCACAGTCAGGATGAAATTCTCGTCGGAGTTGTCTCGGATTTTCTGGAAAAAGCTGTCTGAGCCAGACGGTCAAACAGATCAAATGCAGAAAAATACAAAACGCAGTGAGAACTTTCCAGAAGTGCATTGGCGATGCAGTGGGAAAGAAAGGTTTTCCCGACGCCGGTGCTGCCGTAAAAAACAGATTCTGAAACGGGAATCAAAGTCCTGCACAAAATTCCAGGCGGTGTCATAGGCCCGCTGTGCTGTCTGGCGGGCGGTTAATCCTGTTGCTTCATTTTTTATTGTATCAGAATACCAGTCAAAAGAAAAGTGTTCAAAATTTTCTTTTTTTGAGAATCTCATGTGAGATTGGACTGTGTATAAAGAAGCTCAATCTCGGCTTTTTGAAACAGGAACACTTGCGGTGTCCGTCAGTATAGCCGGTATCCTGGCATTCGCGGCAGATAATGCGGTCTCAGGTAATCGGCAGGAAAGCCGTTTGCCTTAAGAAGAGAGATCCGCTCTTTGGCAAGTGCGGCGACTTCCTGACGCAGTTCTTCGATCGAAGCAGGCTGTTTCTTCGCCGTTTAAAGGGCGACGGACTTTGTCGGGCACTCAAAGATGCCACTTCCGTGGTCAATCTCAAAAGTCTTGGAACTTTTGGAATAGGCTTCCCTGCACGCCGTTCCTCCAGGGCACGCTGGACCTCAGACTGACGACGGCTGTATTCTCTCATGATGGTATCATATTGAAAATTCTGTAAAAGTTATCTCCTTTGAAAAAAAGATAAGTACTGTCGTTCCAGGTGAACTGTTACGTTCTGATCTATTGATTCAGCAGATGCTTTTCGTATTCATCAAAATCATACTCTCGCTGCTGAAAATTGTTGAAACGGTTATTCTGAGGTGAGTCTGGGGGTTTCCTGGCGGATTTTTTTTGTTCTGGCGGCGTTTTTTGTTCACTGTCCAGAGAGCGGATATCATCCACGTTCTGACCTCTTTTTTCTTCCATCCCTCAAGAATCTTATCTGTATACTGGAAACTCGCCTGTCCGGTCTGAAAGGACAGTGCGGCTGCATGCCTCCTGAATGATCTCCATGGAAAAACCGTAGGTTTAAGCCAGGTATCCATAAGTGTAACCTCTGTCTCAACAGGATTACGGTTAGTGATCCCCAGTGCTTTAAGAATAGCGTGTATTCCTTGGAAAAGCGGGGAGCTGGTTCCGGGCCTGCTCGACGGTGGTGATGCCGTTTTTGCCCAGGCAATGGCAACAGTTTCAATATAACGGATGCTCTTATGATTCTGGAAACACAGTATTCCACCAGATATTCGATGAGATCCGCAGACATATGGAGTTCATCATAGAAAAAAGGATCTTCTGCATTTCTGTAGGCGTCAGTGTTTTGGTCAGATACTGCTCTGTGATATAGAGAAGCTGACTGATCTCTTCGTTTTGCTTAAGTTCTCTAATCCGGTCAGGAGTGAGACTGAGAATGTAATCAGCGGACTTGGGACTCCCAGGATCCGTGTTCTCCGGAAACGGAAGCTTAAATTGCCGGAACCGGTGAAAGCTATCCACAGGAAGCGCGCTCTCTCTATGACCGGTATCCGTCAAAGGGTTCCAGCAAAGTGATACCGGCTTCTGATCTGCAGTATAGGTTAATGCGATCAGTTTCTCACCTTCCCAGTATTTCAGCGCACGGGAAATATCTCTTTCCGTGCAAAAAGGCTGTCTGCCATATGCTCCAGACTGAAAGAAACCGGAGCATTGGAGATACCACGTAAAAGGTAGATATATACTTTGACGAACTCTCCATTTGCCTCCGGCATATAATTGTCAATAAAGCGATTCGATAAAATCGTGACCTCCAGTTAAGGGAGGAATTCTGTAATGAAATCGTTGCCATGAAATGATCGCTCCTTTCTAAAAAATACAGCAGATATTTATGGTGATATCAAAGTCCGCCATGATTTGGAAAATTGGATTATAGCACAACCCTTTTTCAAATGAGAATAGTCTATTTTCACAGAAAGTTTCCACCAATTTAAAATGGAAAATGTGGATAATGTGGAAAAAACTTCGAGGATAAAATTATCTGCAACCAATAAATGTCGAAAAAACGCAGCCTTAAAAAAATGCGGTATTTTGAATTTGGCTACATATAATTATGTAAACGTTATACACAAAAATCCACATGCCAGGCACGTCATTAAAAATGTGCATAAGCATGTGGATAATGTGGATAACTTATATTTTCCGAGAAGGTGTTCTCCAATATTTACAACGTCTCCGGCCCATAGTTATCAACAGGTCACCCTGTGTACAATTTTTTAAGTAAAAAGTTCTCCGATTTCATCAAAGGGTCGGGAAATATTCACATGGGTTCCAAGTTCCGCAATCTGTTTCTGGAGATCTGCGGAGGAAATGCCAAGATTATCCGTTTCTCTGGCTGCATAGATGTCCGCAAAAGGACAACATGGTCTGCCAGGGAAAAGAGCTTTGGCAAATTCAGGAAGGAGAGCCTTGGTACGGGTATAAGTATGCGGCTGGAATACACACCAGATTTCTTCTTATGTGGATAATTTTTGGCTGCGTGAAGAGTGGCTTCAATCTCTGTCGGATGATGCGCATAATCATCAATGATCGTGACTCCGCCGATCTGTCCCTTTGTACTGGAATCTTCGGTCTGTTCCGGTAAAGCTCTTAAGTCCCTCAAAATAACATCATCCAGAAAGAGTCAAGGAGCTGTCCGCAGGCAATGGAGGCCAGTGCATTGGAAACATTGTGGATTCCCGGAACGCAGATAGCAGGTTCCGATTGGACTGCCGTTATGGAAAGAACGGAAGGAAGGATGTCCGTATTTATCCCAGGTAATATTGTCTGCTGTGTAATCGGCATCGTGCTCCAGACCATAGGTAAGAACATTGCATGGAAAGCTCCTTGATCGTCTCATACTCCGGTGTGTCGGCGTTGATGATCAGAGCGCCGAGCGCAGGGAGAAGCTCTGCAAATTTCCGGAAGGAATGGCGGATGTCATCGATGTCCTTGAAGAAATCCAGATGATCGGCATCCATGTTCAGGATCACACTGATCTTAGGGAAAAGCTTAAAAAGCTGTTGGTGTATTCGCATGCCTCTGTGATAAAGGTCTCAGAATTTCCAACGGATGTTTCCGTCCGATAGCAGGAAGGATTCCGCCAACACTGATGGTAGGATCACAGTCACCCTTTCAAGAAGGATATGGGAAACCATGGAAGTAGTAGTGGTTTTCCGTGGGTTCCGGAAATTGCGATGCGGTGTATCGTAGTTCCGCATGATCTGTCCCAGAAGCTCTGCGCGGGTGAGCATTGGAAGCCCTTTTTTCCTTTGCACAGGCAAATTCCGGGTTGTCAGGGTGGATAGCTGCGGTATATACCACAACATCTACGTCATCGGTAATGTTTGTGGCACGCTGTCCGTAATAGATCACAGCGCCACGTTCTTCCAGTGTGCGGGTCAGCGGGCTGGATTTGGAATCGGAACCGGAAATTTAAAATTTCCTCCAGAAGGATCTCGGCAAGTCCGCTCATGCTGATTCCGCCAATCCCGATAAAATGAATATTGGTTTGTGAAAGTCTATCTGATACATAATAATCTCCTTATATATTTTTTGTTATTTTCGAATAAATCCTCTTTTATTTTTGTTTTATTATAACGCCTTTAGAATAAAATTGAAAAAAGTTTTGATTTGGAAAAAAACGGCGTTTTTCGGAAAATGCCTGTAATTGTGCAGAAAAATTAACATCGAAAAATAAAAAAAAAATTACCAAAAAATGAAAAAAAAAAAAAAAACCAATGTCGAAAATAATATACAATAGCGATAAAAAAATAAAATATACTAAAAAAATTGTAAAAAAATGTTCACTAATCTAGTAAAGTATGATATAATGGAAAAATCATAACATAACAAGAGGTGATAGTGCATGATTAAAAAGAAATGATAGCTATGCTTCTTGGCCGGCGGTCAGGGCAGCAGACTGGGTGTACTGACAGAAAAAGTAGCGAAACCTGCAGTTGCTTTCGGCGGGAAATACAGAATCATTGACTTTCCTCTAAGTAACTGCATTAATTCAGGAGTCGATACAGTTAGGTGTGTTGACACAGTACCAGCCATTCCGCCTTAATACACATATCGGTATCGGTATTCCGTGGGATCTTGACCGCAATGAAGGCGGTGTCACAGTCCTTCCTCCGTATGAGAAGAGTCACAAGCAGTGAATGGTACACCGGAACAGCCAATGCAATTTTATCAGAATATGGATTATATGGAACAGTACAATCCGGATTATGTGCTGATCCTTTCCGGTGATCATATTTATAAGATGGATTATGAGGTTATGCTGGATTTCCATAAGGCAAATAAGGCGGATGTGACGATTGCCTGTATGCCGGTACCTATTGAGGAAGCAAGCTGTTTTGGTATCATGGTAACAGATGAGAAGGGACGTGTGAGGGAATTTGAGGAGAAACCGGAGAATCCAAGCAGCAATCTGGCATCCATGGGAATTTATATTTTCAGCTGGCCGGTTCTGAAGGAAGCGCTTGATACGCACTGAAGGATCAGCAGAGAGCTGTGATTTTGGCAAACATGTTCTTCCATACTGCAAGGAGAAAGGTGAAAGACTTTTCGCCTACGAATACAATGGATACTGGAAGGATGTAGGAACACTGGGTTCTTATTGGGAGGCCAATATGGAACTGATCGATATTTATTCCGGAAGTTTAATCTCTATGAAGAATTCTGGAAGATTTACACCAAAAGGGAGATATTATCCCGCCACAGTATATTTCAGAGAGAGGCCGTTCTGGACAGATGTCTCATCGGTGAAGGCTCAGAAATTTATGGTGAAGTATATCATTCCGTGATCGGACCGAATGTTGTGATCGGAAGGGGGCAGTGTGATCCGGGATTCCATTATCATGCGGAATACAATCATCGGTGAGAATGTAGACATGGAAAAGGCAATTCGTGGCAGAGGACGTAACCATAGGAGATGACGTGGTTCTTGGCTGCGGCGAGGAAGCACCAAATAATGTATGAAACCTGCAGTTTATGCATTTGGCATTGCGACCATAGGAGAAGGCTCCGTGATTCCGGATAATGTTAAGATTGGAAAGAACACGGCGATTTCGGTGTGACCACTCCGGCAGATTATCCGGATGGCATTCTGGAAAGCGGACAGGTAATTGCAACAAAGGACGGTGACAAAGCATCATGAGAGCAATAGGAATTATTTTAGCCGGCGGTAACAATAACCGCATGAGAGAATTATCAGACAAAGGGCAATTGCAGCAATGCCTATTGCCGGAAGCTACAGAAGCATATCGATTTTGCACTGAGTAATATGGCGAACTCCCATATTCAGAAAGTTGCTGTACTGACTCAGTACAATGCCCGTTCTCTGAATGAGCATTTAAGCTCATCAAAGTGGTGGGATTTCGGACGTAAGCAGGGAGGACTGTATGTGTTTACGCCTACTATCACCAAAGGAAAACGGATTCTGGTATCAGGGAACTGCAGATGCTATTTACCAGAATCTCAATTTCTTGAAGAACAGTCATGAGCCATATGTTGTCATCGCATCCGGTGACTGCGTGTACAAGATGGACTATAACAAGGTTCTGGAATATCACATTGCGAAACGCGCAGACATTACAGTTGTATGCACTACCTGCGATATGTCCGGATCGGATGAGGTTGAGCGCTTCGGTGTGCTCCGCATGAATGAGGACTGCAGAATTGAAGAATTTGAAGAGAAGCCAATGGTTTCTCCCTTATAATACAATTTCAACAGGTATTTATGTGATCCGAAGAAGACAGCTGATCGAACTGATCGAGAGAAGGCTGCACAGGAAGGTCGAAATGACTTTGTAAAAGATATTCTTATCCGTTACAAAAATCTGAAGAGAATTTATGGATATAAGATCGATTCCTACTGGAGCAATATTTCTACAGCAGAGGCATATTATAAACAAATATGGATTTCCTGAAACCGGAGATCCGTAATTATTTCTTCAGACAGGAACCGGGAATCAAAACAAAGATCGACGATCTTCCGCCGGCCAAGTATAATCCTGGGGCAGAGTGTGAAGAACAGTCTTGTTGCCAGTGGATGTATTATCAATGGTATGGTGGAGAATTCTGTTCTGTTTAAAGATGTATTTGTAGGAAATAACTGTGTGATCAAGAACTCTGTGATTTGAATGATGTATATCTGGGGAGATAATGCATATTGAGAATTGCATTGTTGAGAGCCGGGATACCATCCGGGCGAATTCATATTACTGCGGCGAAGAAGGAGAAGTGAAAATCGTCGTGGGGAAAAAATGAAAGGTACGTATTATAAAACAAAGCCGGAAAATTCGCAATAAATGCGTAGCGAAATGAAAGGGGCAAGTAATACAATGAATATTACAGATGTACGTGTGAGAAAGGTAGCAAAAAGAAGGGAAAATGAAGGCCGTTGTGTCTGTCACTATAGATGACGAGTTTGTGGTACATGACATTAAGGTAATCGAAGGGAGAGAAAGGTCTTGTTTATCGCAATGCCGAGCCGCAAGGCAAGTGATGGAGAATATCGTGATATCGCACATCCGATCAACTCACAGACAAGGGATCGCATCCAGGGTCTGATTCTGGAGAAATACCAGGAACTTCTGGCAGCAGAAGAGGCAGAGGAAGTAGAGGAAGCTGTCGCAAGAATAAACACGGGTGGCATTGTTTGAAGATGAATTTCAAGTCAGCGTAATTTTTTTGTAATACATATAGTAGATATGTGGTAAAATCGCGACCTTTTATTGAAAATGTTACATGAATGTTACAAAGATTAAACTAAAAGTGTTGATTTTTATGAAAAAATGTGTTATACTGAGTGTACAAAAAAAAATTACGAGGTGTTTATATGAAAAGTAAGAAAAGTTCTTTCACTGCTGATAACATGTGCAATGACTGCTTCTATGGGAACAACCGTATTCGCTTCTACAGAGGAACGAATAGCCGCAGGCACAGGAAAAAGAGGAAGCGCAGGCAGGACTTGACAGCACTCAGGCAAACATCAGTGGTCTGGAGAGCAAGAAACAGGGAACTCAGTCCTACCTGTCAGAACTGAATTCACAATATAATGAACTGACAGAAGTATTTCTCAGTTAAGCACACAGGCTGCTGAGAAGAAGATGGAAAAGCTGAATAAAGTCAAAGGTTGCCCTTGCCAGTGCACAGAAGGCAGCAATCAAGCAGAAGGAAGCAATGTCTGACCGTATTCAGTACATATATGAGAAGGGCGGTACAACAATGTTTGAGGCACTGATCTCTGGGAAGTCTTTTTCTGAACTCCTGAATCAGTAGCCAACAGCATTTCCGAGCTTTCAAATATGACAGAAATATGCTTGAGAAATACGAAGCAACTCAGAAGAATATTGCCGAGCAGCAGAAGAAGGTTGAGGATGAATCTGCTTCCATCAACACGATGCTTGCAGAGAAAGGCTCCAAGCAGCAGGAAGTTCAGAATCTTGTTGCAACAACAAGTGATAACATCAGTTCCTACGTAAATCAGATCAGTGCAAATCAGGAAGAGGCAGAGGTTCTTATGGCTCAGGTGAGCAGTGCTGATAATGATATCGCAGTTCTGATGGAGCAAGGCTGAGCAGGAGAGAGTAGCAGAAGAGGCGGCAGCAGAAGCTGCAGCACAGGCAGCAGCTGAGGAAGCGGCAAGCGAAGAGGAGTCTTATAGTGAAGATTCTTCCGAATCCGACGAAGATACTTCCAGTGATGAATCTTTATACAGAGGACGAGTCTTCTGATGCTTCCTATACAGAGAATAATTCTGATTCCGAAAGCTCTGATGACAGCTATTCTGATGATGAAGAAGCAGGGAACTATTGATGATGACAGTCAGTACACAGACGCATCTGAGGATACATCTAGCGATGATTCTTCTACAGAGGATTCCTCTGATTCCAGCGATGATTCTTCATCTGACAGCAGTTCATCTGATTCTGGTTCATCTGACTCCAGTCAGGGAACTTATCTTGGAAACTTTAAGCTTACAGCTTACTGTAACTGTGCAACCTGTTCGGAACAGCAGGAAATGCAACAGCAAGTGGAACTATGCCGGTGGCAAGGACGTACTAACAGCCATGGCAGGTGTACCGTTTGGAACAAAGCTCCTTATCAACGGAAACGTTTATACGGTAGAGGATCTTTGGAACTCCGTATGGCCATGTAGATATCTACTGCAGCAGTCACAGCGAAGCTCTGAGCTTTGGATTACAGTATGCGGATGTTTACCAGCTGAACTAATATAAATTTACAATAAAAGCCTGTACTCGAGACTATGACGATTGGACAAGTAGAATCTCAGGGCACAGGCTTTTTTTTATATTCAGTCAGAAAGATTTTTGGGGTCTGTATTAAAGATATGGCACTCCGGGGATTTCTGGATAGCTTCCCATTCCGATGAGCAGTTCAGACCGACCTGACGCGCTTCAAGGACAGCTGCCTTGACAGCACTTGCATCACCGAAATTCCAAGAATAACTTCGTTGGAATGGCTGGTTCCGATGCTTGGAGTCATGTAGCAGGTGATGCTTACTGCGGACGCTTTCATTGCGGTATCAGCCATTACAAGTAAATAGCAGCCGGAGATCAAATTACTTAAGCCAAAGGCTTCCCGGGAACAGCGATGGAAAGCTTTTCTGTAAAAAGCTGCACCGGCACTGGCAGAAAAATGTAAACTCCAGATGACCGGAATCACTGATATAAAGTTCACCGGCGTTTTTCTTGGTGAGTTCAAGTCGAGTTCGATTGCGTGACGCACATCGGAAACATCATTACCGCCGATCACGATATAGTTGCCGTGACCGCCCCAGCCCTTGGTATCTCTTGGAAATTCTATGGACAGGACTTCTGTATTGGTTGCTTTTACGGCATCGTCAATTGCAGTGATCGTCCAGCCGCACCGGTTCGGGAACTAAAAAAGTCCGAGGGTATGATATTTCGTTCCTATATTCATTTCTTTTAATAAGGTATCATCAATTCCTGAGATGACCAGACCAATCGTGTCAAAGGACAGCAGTTCCGACAAATTCTGTTCTTGAGCAGTGAGTGCTGATACTTTTTACATCTATCATAGTGGATCCTCTTTCCGTCCGCCATAAGTGGGCGGGTTCTTCTGGTTTTTGTGAGTAAATGTTACAGTGAACCTGTTTATCTATAATATAGCGTATATCGGAAATTCTTGCAAGAAATTGGAAAATAGAAATTTTTTATTTTTTTTCAAAAACTGTTGACAATTCAAAAACCATATAATATAATATGTCTTGCGTTGAGCGACGTAGGAAAAATAAATAACGAAGTGTGGCTCAGCTTGGTAGAGCACTGCGTTCGGGACGCAGAGGTCGCAGGTTCAAATCCTGTCACTTCGACTACTTGGCAGGGGCACCGAAAACTTTTGAAATAGAGTTTTCGGTGTTTTTTATTCACGGAATCTCTTAAAAAGAGGTTCCTTTTTTATATTTGGAATGAAAGTGTTTCATGATGTATCAATAAAGCAAAAACGGTTTGCAGAGATACGATCGGATGCATGTGGAATAAGTACGTTAGTTTTTTGTAATAATGGAAAAATATTGCGAGAGAACAGCACGAAATGGGCTGAGAAAAAGTCTATATGAGGAATAAACAGAAGAATTATAAAAGATTTTTGAAAAATTCACCAACATCACAGTGAAAAATCTGTGCGAGTGCAAAGGAGTTCACTGACTTTGATGTTCATCCGGTTTGTTTCTAGCTTGGCGTAAGTGCTCTTGGAGATAGAATTCCCATGAGATTCAGACGGGCAATTACCTGATCTGCGTGAATCCATTAAGATAACGCAC
>VOFJ01003362.1_pt1 | contig 15609 bp, 25 predicted proteins | sample 5384081 | NCBI WGS metagenome assembly VOFJ01 (sample SAMN12384729, study PRJNA508395) | human gut metagenome | isolation source: healthy gut I | host: Homo sapiens
AATCAAACAAAGTAATGCCCATAAATCTTTTGTTTCTTTTATTATTTATACAGGGAATATATCTTGGAATCCGGTGTTATCTGAACACTCTTTACTGGACAAACCGATAAAAAGAAAGGGCGGCAGTATTTTTACTGTCGCCCTCTGGTTACTTATAAAGATTGGGTATTCTCTCTAATTCTATTGCTATATCCAATGATACTAACCACTAAAGAAATTCTAAAAATCCTGATTATAAATCTATCTTCTAATCTCACTTATGATATTCTCTTTTCCCATCTTCCAAGCCGGAAACATTACTGCCACTACTGCAATCACTACATTCAGCACCATAATTCCATTCAGAACCAGATTCGGAATATTAGTAGTATAATGTAAAAACTGCAGCACATGAGCCAGATAATAATTCATCACTCTGCGAAGAACTCTGTTATAAATAAGATAGATAAATACATCCGCCAACAATCCATACAGAATACCTGTCTGTAAAATCATCTTGTAAAAATCCGCCGTCCGTAATCCCTATTGCTCTGATAATCCCGTACTCTCTTCTTCTGGTCAGAATCGTATGACTCATGCTGTTTACGATATGGAACAGGCTGATAATCAGCAGAATCACTGCAATACTGGAAAAGAAGATCTGCTGCTGTCCAAGATAACCTTTCTGTGTTGCAATTGCGGTCGTATAATCCTGCAATACTGCCTTGGGAACATCTCGGATTACTTGTAATAACTGATTGCTCACGATCTTTGCATCCGCACTATCAGCCGGCGATGCATTGATAAAACTATAATCTGTAATTCCAAAGTTTTCTTCCATCTGTTCGCCTGTCATAATCACACTCTGCGCATTTTTCCAGACTTCTGTATTCAGAAAATCTTTCTCCTGCGCCAACGGTCTGTTTACGATTGCCGCAATCTCAAACTCTTTTTCAATATAGTTTTCTTCGCCACTTTGGAATTTTAACAGTTCATCTGTATAGTTTTCTGTCTTTGGTACTCTTCGAAGAGTAATGGTATCGCCCGGCTTCTTTCCATAAAAAAAGTAATTTCCCTGACCGTCCATATTCGCCGTCACAATCACTTGATTATTATTCTTTATTGTTTCCGGCTGAATCTCTCCCTCCAGAATAAAATCCCGAAGCTGTTCTATCATCGCTTCATCGTAACCGTACACATTATATTTAATCCGATAATTTCCATCTTCCTGCTGCTTACAGATCCCATCATATCTCTGGATATAATACGGCTCCTGATTTTGATATTTGAAATAGTCACTCCATTCTTCTTCTGACAAAAATTCGTTTTTGGAAATCTGTAATTCCCCATCGTATACTTTGTCGCATATACATTCTCTGTTTCCGGCATGTTTTTTTAATCTTATCTGCTACCGCCTCCGGAATCGTATCCTTCAGCGAGTCAGATTTTAAAGAAATACGGTACTCAGAACCAAGCCCATCATCCGATATCAGCGAAAGTTCTGCGTGAACCTTCAAATTTTTCTACCATATAGGTGGTACATAAGAAAATGCAACCGCCGATAGACAAGGATAATAAAATCCCTATTACCTTTCGTTTATTGGCAAACATGAATTTCCGCACCACTACATTTGCCATATTAACATTTCGCATAGCGTATATTTTTCTTCTTTTTACAAAAAGAAGTATCTCCACTCATCACAGTTTTCAGCGAATCTTTCCGCATGGAACGAACCACGAGAAAGGCAACGAGTGCTAACGAAATCAGTAGAAATACAAAACCAAACACAACAGCTTCCTTTGAAACAAAAAAACTCTACTGTATTTTTCTCCTTCTGCTAACGTATGGTCCGCAACAGAAAGACCATTCCCTGCGCCACTGATTCCTTTTCCACCAAATACACCGCTAAATTTCTGATACATAAGGCTTAAAACACCATTTCTAAAAAAGACATCCTAACGGATATCCAATGAAAAATAACGTCCAAAGTTCCAAAAGTAAGGTGCCACCAATCTGCGCTTCACTGATACCTAATGTCTGTAATATTCCGTACTCAGAAGTTCTCTTCGATACAGAAATACTGAATACGCTGTAAACTACGAAAAGACTGAACAGACATAACAGGAAAATCATTCCGTTGTAAGCCAGATTGTAGTCGCTCTGCAATTTCAAAACGATATAAGTGAAGTTTCCTTCTTCTTCAAACAGACCAAATTTCACGATTTCAGAAATGCTGCTTGGTGCTTCTCCGCCAAGATACTGTATTACTTCATCATTTTCTGCTACCGATTCAGAAGATAATTTATGTTCCTGTAAAAAGCATCCAACTGTTTATATAACTTCTCATCTTCATTAAAACTGAGATATAAAAACGTCTGGCTTCCTCGACCTTTAAAAAGAATCACTTACAAAAACTTCCATTTCACTGGAACTTGCCGCCCATTCGCTTTTCAGAACACCAGTAACAATATACTCTTTTTCACCAATGCGAAGGGAATCTCCTAAATTCCCTGAAAATCCAAGATTTACTAAGCACAAATCCATCCGCTGCAATTTCATTTTTCTTTCTCAGGGAATGTTCCTTCCAACAAGTCTCTGTGTGCCATTTGACGATAAGTTTCATCGGCATGGATAAAACAGATCATAAATTCTTCTGCCACAACGTCACGGATTTCCATTTTTCCACACTGTTCCAGCGTATATCCTTTTTCCTTTCTCACCGCTTTCTACAGAATTAAAAAGTTCCTTATCCGTTTCAATATAATAATGCCAGTCTCCGTAAATAGTTTTGCTGTTCGCCAGATCACTTTTCTGACTGCTGTAAATCAAAGAAGAAATCCCGGAAAGCAATGATGCTGTTAATAAAATACTCGCAAAAATTGCAAATGTCTGGCTCTTGTAATACCGCATATATTTCCATGCCAGCTTTAACATACGACATCACCGCCTTTTGCCGGAAATCTTCTCTTTCCTGTAACAATCTGACCATCTTCAATATGAATTACTCTGTCGCAAGTCTGTGCAATGGCTTCATTATGCGTTACCATGAGAATCGTCTGATTGTACTTACGACAACTCGTTTTTAATAACCCCATAACCTCAATGGTTGTGGCTGAGTCCAAATTACCTGTCGGTTCATCGCAAAGCAGGATACTCGGTTTATTTGCCAAAGCTCTGGCGATTGCAACTCTTTGCTGCTGACCGCCGGATAATTCGTTTGGATATTTCTTGCGTTTCTCCCAAATGCCCAGTTCCCGCAACAATTCTTCGATATATTTGCGGTTAATATGTTTTCCACAGTCAAATGTAACCGGCAATGCCACGTTATCATACACATTCAACACAGGCATTAAACTATAATTCTGGAATACAAACCCTATATTTCTTCTACGGAAAATCGTCAGTTCTTTTTCTTGAAAGAGAACCAATCTCTTTATTCTTTATAAAAATCTGTCCACTTGTCGGATTATCCAGACCACCGATTAAATTAAGACAAGTAGATTTGCCTGAACCAGATGTGCCTACAAATGGCAACAAACTCGCCTTCTTCTACTTTTTAGATTGATATTCCGTAGTGCCTTTACCTGATTATCTTTTTCTCCATATATTTTCTCAACATTTCGTAATTCTAAAATACTCATCCGTCATCACTCCTCTTTTCTTGATACATCCAGTATAACTGCCGTATCTTGCAATTTCTTTACAAACGGATGATTAGTTCTTACAGTTTTGTAAGAACACAGAAAAACAGCTTCCCTTTCCATACTCGGAATCTACCGTCATATATCCTTTTTCTTTTTCCAAAATCAGATTAGAAAGATACAAACCAATCCCAGAACCTTCCATATTCTCAACTTCTGGGCTTCTATAAAATCGTTTGAATATATCGGTCATTTCCTCCTGCCGGATACCACGCCCATTATCTGCAATCTGAATCTCTGTGTATAAATCATAACTTTTTTTACACAAATGGAAATAGTTCCTCCTCTATCGGTGTACTTAACAGCATTTTCCAACAAATTTACAAAATACTTCTGCTGTCCATTTTCGATTATGATACAGTAATCTGTCCTCAAATGGTTCCAATGTAAAGTTGATTTCCTTTTTTTTCCAGTTTCTCATAAAGCGTATCTACTGCGTCTAAAATCGTCTGCTTGATCCCTATTGCTTTTCCTTCAAAGCCATCAATATTTTGCTCCAATTTTACCATCTTCGATAAAGACTCCACAATCCAACTCAGCTTGTCAATCTGTCGTTGCATTTTTTTCAGAAAACAATGTTTTCCGTTCTGATGTAATTTCCTCTTTACTTAAGATTTCTGCATAGAGAGAAATATTCGCTAAGGGCGTTTTTAATTGATGAGACATATTAGATACCAGACTTTTCACCTGCTCTTTTTCTTGTTCGGCACTATTCACGTGATTATCAAGCACTTCCTGTATCTGCTTGATTTTACTGACAAGGGCAGAATATTCTCCTTCTTCCACATCAGAAGCTGCAATCATTTCCCGATTTAACACACTGTCCTTAGCAAACGGTCAATCAGGCGATATGTTTTTTCTTTTTTGATATATGCTATATCCAATCGACAAACACAAAAGCACTGCTAAAAGTATCGTAATCCACATCTCTTTATTCCTTCCAGATATATCCGATTCCATGAACTGTTTGAATCCATTTTGGTTTCGATACATCATCCTCTATCTTTGTACGAAGCCTGCTGATATTCACAGACACCGTATTGTTATCTACATATTTTCCATCACTATCCCATATCTTCTCTAAAATCTGCTCCTTAGAAAGGATATGATTCTTATTTTCAATCAAATACACCAACAGACGGTATTCCAATTTGCTAAGAGAGATTTCTGAACCTCTTTTATATACTTTACAAGTACTCTGGTCTATGCTTAATGAACCTGTAACAATCTTTGTACTTTCAGATTTTTCTTGAAGTATCCGCTTCATTCTTGCTTTTAATACACCCAGAGAAAATGGTTTTGACAAGTAATCATTTACCCCTAATTCTAAAGCCTTTATCTCATCCATTTCTGTATCACGAGCAGTCAGCATAATGATTGGGATATTGCTGTAGCTACGAACTTCTTTACAGAGTTCAAAGCCCGTTCCGTCCGGCAGGTTACAATCCAAAAAATACAATATCATAACCACCGTTTGCGATTTCTTGTAAACCATCCTTTTTTTTGTCCCTGTCTCTGTCACATCATATCCATCACCAGAAAAGGAGAAGGAAAGTCCCTCTCTCAAATCAACATCATCTTCAACTATTAGAATTTTATATTTTTTCCATCATGTATTTCCTTTATTGCTTCATATCAAATTACTGCTTTTTACTTCATATTTCATTATACAGTAACCACCCTCGTTGTAAAGCAAAAAAGCAAGCCATTTCAGACTTGCTTTCCACCATACAGTTTTAAAAATTAAACTCTATTGTAAAATGCGTATTAGCAATCATCTTGCATCTTAAGAACCCTCAAGAAATGAGATAGATCTACAACAATATTTTTCACTTCTTGCTTAATAAAGTTCTAATGAATCTTCTGCATCCACCCACATCTGTAAATTGCCCTCAAGATATAATCTTGCATATTCCAAAGGCTCATCCACAGCTAATGAAGTAAGTGCACATTCTGATCCATATGTGGTTTTTAAATTTTTTTCAGCTTCCCAGCAATCAATGCGAAGCATATATCCAGCACTTGTGTAAACATCAATACTATCGTGGTTTATGTTGTATTCTGCATAAATTGTTCTCATCGTATCTTATCTCCATTTTCTTTTGATAATCAGTTATAAAGTTAAATATCGAAAACATTTCAATCAGTTCACCATGTCGTTATTGTTATATGTTATATTATGTTATGAAATTTTCTTTCCCTTAATTTTTTCCCATATTAAGGTTCATGAAAGCTAATGGGAGAATGTAACACAAGGGAAAGAGTAAGGGGAAGCACACTTGCTACAAACTTAGTATTTTCAAGGGTTCGCGAAGAATTTGATAATTAAATATAACAGTTATTAAATTTCCTAAAATATGTGAAATATCAACTGGAATTTGGTTACTTCTTCTTATCGTTGAAGTAGATGATAAATCCACCCATAACTGCAATTGCAAGAACAATACCCCATTCGGGTGCATTGACCCAGTTTGCAAAGATGGCACTACTCATAAAACCAACAATTACAGTTACAATCATTGCTAAAATCGCTTTACCCATACAATCACACTCCTTTGTCAAATTGGAATTGGTCAGTCTTTCTTGCTATCATCAACAATGGCAAGAACCAATCCGACAGCACCTACTGCCAATGTAAGCAACTCCATTCCCGAACTACACATTTGCAGTAAAATAGCGAACAACAAAATAGCGATACCCTTATTATCTTTTTCATACAATCACGCTCCTTTGTCAATTTGGAATTAGTTAGGTTGCCTTTTTCTTTGATCTGTAAATCAGCACGATAATCGTATGGACAATAATGGCAACAACCGAAATGACGATAATCAGACCGTAGGAAGTAAAAGGCTTGAAATAGTGTCCCATCGGCTCCATACCAGACAGTTTTGCAACTGCATAGGAAGAACCAAAGCTCAATAAATTGCCGATTTGTCATAATCATTCTATCATACCGTTATGAATAAATCATCTCTTGCAAAATAATTTCTTCTGCCCGGTTGTGAATGTTATTGCAACGCCGCACCCATTCCATTTTTGGGTTCGTTTCAATTCCTCGGTCACGCCCTCGGCATCTTTCATCTGCTCCATGATGGTGTCTAACCGTTCCTGTGCCTGTTCGTTCAGGTCTGCAAGGTATGTCCATAACTTCCCGGTCAGTGTCAATGTGTTCAATCTGGCTGGGTGGACTTCTCTTAAATATTCCCGGTGCATCCGTCCGTACTTTCCGATAGGGCGGTGTTCCTCCGGCAGCTTCAAATCTGGGATATAATAATCCCCAACAAGGATATAATCAATTCCGTTTTCCGTTATTCTTGGTTTCCCCAAATTCGCTCATGTTCCTTACCTCCTGTGGAAGCAGGCTCGTCTGGTACTAACTCAATCACATCGGTAATCTCACAATTCAGCGTTTCGCAGATACGGGCTAATGTATCCATGCTGATGTGCTTTCCCTCTTTGCTCATGTTGGCAATCATATTTGTTGTCATACCGGCAGCAAGCCTTAAATCCTCTTTTCTCATATCACGCTCTAACAGTGTATGCCAGAGTGGTTTATAGCTGATGTGCATATTGTTTTCCTGCCTTTCTATCCATACCATCGGGGCGGCTGCCCCGGCAGGAACTTTTCTCTTATTATAGCACCAATCTTGTGAAATCACAATTTATTCTTGTAGCCTGCCGCTGATACCGTCTGGATTGTGCTTTCCCTTTCTTTTTGTTCCCTTTAATTAGCCATGAACTGCTTCATGCCCTGGCTCTTGGCGCCCGGGTTATCCGAGCCGTAGCCCTCCAGCAGATTGACCACACCCCACACGCCAAGTCCAGCGCCGAGCGCGATAACGAGGGTCTGTAAAGTGTCGATTGCAGATGAGAAAAAATGCCATATAAGCCTCCATTTCTCCGGGATTTTTCCGGTAACAAAAAGCCGCCCATTCAGGCGGCAGGTTACATACTTCGGGACACTTTGTCCCAAAGCGTTTATGCAAAGGCGTCTGGATCGTCGATGTCATCATAGTTGAGGATGTCCTCGTCCTCTTCCGTGAGTGCATCGTCCGGCACAGCCACCTCATACATCGTACACGCCTCGTTCAGCCCGGGCCGCCTGCGGCGGTTAATGAGCCTGTCGAGGTCAAAAGCTTTTTTCTGTTTATCGGCCTCCGCCGTATAACGGTAGTTCGGATGCCGTTTCAGATCATACTTGGGAGAGAAGAACGGGGGCAGGCCCCGAAGCTGCAAAATACATTTGTCTCCCGGCATGGTTGCAAGCTCGGCTGGGGTCATCAGTTCCCGGCCCAGCCGCTGGGTGTTTTGGCTGTAGCTTTCCGACTGGCCACGGGAGCGGCTGTCGGTCTGCATACTGATTGTGGCTTTTCCCAGCCAGTTCTCGGATATTTCCTTGATGGTGCTGGCTTCGCGGCCACCAAGGAACACCACGCTGTCCATGTTGCCGAGGATTGTCTCGGCGTGCTTATCGTAAATGGCCTTGCATTGTGCCAACTGCTGATACAACAAGCACAAACTCACCTCACGGGAGCGGATGACCGCGACCAGCTTTTCGAGCTGGGGCACCTGTCCCGTGTTGGCTGCCTCGTCCCACAGCACCCGTACATGGTGTGGCAGGCGGCCACCGTGAACATTGTCGGCCCGTTCACACAGGAGGTTGAACATCTGCGAAAAAGCAAGCGCCACTAAAAAGTTGTAGGTCTGCGTGGTATCGGAAATAATGAAGAATACCGCCGTTTTCCGATCTCCAATGCGGTCAAGCTCCAGCTCGTCATAGCTCATGATCTCCCGGAGCTGCGGGATGTCAAAGGGAGCCAGCCGCGGACCGCAGGAAATCAAAATGCTTTTGCCGTCTTGCCGCTGGCCAATTTGTACTTTTTATACTGTTTGACCGCGAAGCAATCCGGCTTACGCTTTTCGAGCCCCGCAAACATATAGTCCACCGCGTTCATAAAATCCTCGTCATCCTCCTTGACCTCCATGCCGGAAATCATATCCACAAGGGTATTCATGTTCCGATCCTCGGCAGGCCCCTCGAAAATGATGTAGGCAATCAGGGCGCAGTATAAAAGCGTTTCCGATTTCGTCCAGAATGGATCGCCTTCCTTGCCTTCGCCCTTTGTGTTGGAAATCAGGGCATCCACGAATTTCAGAATATCGGCCTCGTTGCGGATATACGCCAGCGGGTTATAGTGCATGGATTTTGAAAAATCTATGCTGTTGAATACCTTGATTTTGTACCCGCGTTTTTGCAGGAAACGCTCCGACCTGTCCCAGCACACCGCCTTTCGGATCGACCACCACATAAGAGGAATGAGCCTGTAAAAGCTGGGGCGTGAGCCAGAAGCGGGTTTTGCCGGAGCCGGACGAGCCGATAATGCAGCAATTCAGGTTTCGGGCATTTGCGGGGATTTTCGGACGGGTGTTCATCGTGAGAAACTCTGTCCCGGTCAAAATCACGTTGTTTTCAAACCTCGGATCAACAAACGGTTTGATGTCTTTTTCCGTTCCCCACCGGGCGCTGCCGTATTCTGCATCCCGCCGAAACTTCTTAGCGTTCTTGCTTTTGAAATAGATCAGCAGCCGGAAACCAACGGCTCCTACAATACCGACAAGCCAATCCAGCGGAGCAAGACCGGGTGCAAAGTCAGCAAAGGCCGGGCCAATCGTCTGGCCCAGCCCGATGAGCTTATGTGCAAAATCGTTACCCGCCGCCAGCCGGTAGGCCGTCCCAGCTTGAGGAACGCCCACAGGATGAACAGATAGGGAATGTTCGGAATCAGATATTTTCTGATCTTATCTGTCCTCATGGGCAACCTCCTTTGCACGTTCTTTTTGCTTCGGCTTTTCTTTGGAAAGCTGATCTGCCGCCTGTTTCAGTTGTTCCCGGATGGGAACACGGTTCGATTTTGCTTTGCTTAACACCTTCCGGGAATACTCAGAAAAGCAGGCGGTCATTGCGTCTGCCTGTCCAGCCTTGAAAAATAGCAGGTATTTGTCCGGCCCGGTTTTATAGAACGCATAGTCCACATTCCATTTCCGGGCCACGCGGTCAAAGGACTTGGCATCCCCGGATAGCTCAATGCTGTTTGTGGCTGTGCCGTGGGCCATGAGCTTTCGCACACTTTGTTTGCCATGTGGTATTTGCCGCCCACGGTATGCCTTGCGGATCTTCCGACCCACCATGCCCAGCACATACGCCAGTCCCCGCGCCGTCAGCTTGGTCATTTTTACAGATATGGCTATCGTGCGCCGGGAAATATCTTCATCAATCAGTTACACCGCCTCCTTCCTTGGGACAATTTGTGTCTCGAAGTGCCATCACCGATCCCCGCGGTCTTTTTTCTGCATTTGACGGTAGCCCTCCAAAGAAGAACCGTCTATGATTTCCTGATAAGCGGCCATTTGCTCCCGGATAGAGAGCTTCGGGAAAGAGAATACCTTATGCTCCTTGGGAATATCCTGCAAGCCGTGATACACTTCCACGAAATGATCGCTTTCTTTGACAACATAGCCGCCCGGGGCAAAATGGCCGTTTTCGTGGATGCAGGCATCCCGGCCATACGCCTCATAATCGAAATACGGTTTTACCTGATCCGGCACATCCAACATTTCCAGATCGTCCACATAAATACGCCCCAGCGTTTCCTCATCGGATACGCCGGGGTAAAAGCCGTAACAGTCCAGATTTTGTGTCAGATTGATGATGTCCCGCACCGAAGAACAGTGATCGCCGCTGTCGAGGACGGCCTCCAGTGTTTCCAGCTCCGATGAGGTAAGCTCGGAAAGCAGGCAGGCCAGATGATTTAAGCTCATCCAGATTTTCATACTCGCTCAAATGGTCATAGAGCCCCAGCACATCCCCATCGAAAGAGGTAATAAAAATTTCCTGATAGCGGACGCCATCCACGCCGATCCGTTTCAAAAGAGCCTCCACCTCCTGGGCGGTTGTGGGAAATTTCAGTGTTTCACCCACAAGCTGGCCCTCGCTGTACTTCCCCGCATTGGTAACGTAGGCTTCAAACAGGGTCGCCATCAGCGGCGGCCCTGTCCCTTGACGGTCAGGATGCCCTCAAGGGTGGTGGCGGTAATTCCCAGCCGCTGGGCCACGGCAATATCATTTTTCATGGCTTCGGTCATACTGTGCCCGCAGACAACCAGCACATGAGAACGGCGGAGCAGGTCACGGCTCATGTCGATGCCGCTTTTATGCTCTTCGGGAACGGCATCGTTGAGAAACAGGGGCAAGTACAGGGGCGGGCAAATAGGAGAAAAGCCTGCCTCATACACGGTGCGGCAATACTGCGCCGCCAGTTCTGCGTTTTCGCTATCGCCGCCGAGCCATGCAGCGGTGATATAAGCAAGGGGTCGTTTCATCGTTCATACCTCCGATATTTTAATAAGAAAGTTCAACCCAAACCCCACGCCCTTTCCCGGTCATGGGAAAGGGGGCGGCTCTGGAGGATATACCCCCCGCCGCTTGCCGGGGAAATAGCACAGCCGGGGCAGACCGCCAAGGGGCGAGCCGCCGAAAACGGCGGTGCGCTGCACCCTTGACGGCCCACTCCCGGCTGTACTAAAAAACAGGCGGCGACGGGGGATATATACCACCAGAGCCTCTGCGCGAGGGCGGGGCCCTCGGGACAAAATGTCTCGAAGTTGTTACTTGTCAAGTTCCTGCTTTTTCGAGGCTTTTGCCAGCTCCGGCGGCTGTTTTTCTTTCCAGTCATCCAGCAGGGACATAATCTGCTCTTTCATTTTGGCGGGAGTGACCTCTTTGCCAAAATACTTTTCCAGTTCCGCAGTAGAAATAATCACGCCTCGATCCTCCTTTTTCTGTTCTGATAAGATGCCGTCAATGACATCGCCGTTGAGCTTGCCCTCCTTATCCAGCTCCCGGAGCCGTTTAGCTTGGGCCAGCGAGGGCGAAGCCTGCTCCCCGTCAATAGAAACAGCAATAAGCCTCTGATTTTTCGGTTTGATGTAGGACAGCTCCACGGCAGGCATAAAGCCCATCTTTTTATCGTCTACCTTATCCAGAAGCTCCGGCACAAGAGAGTTGAGCCGCAAGTAGCGCATGACCTTTTTATAGTTCATCTCATGCGCCTCGCCCACAATCTCAACCGAGCGTTTTCCAACATCGCCTTCCGCAACGCCTTTCAGCCGCCCGCCCTGATGCTTAATGTCCTCAACCTCAAGTTCCAGCAGCGCGGCCAATTCACTGGGGAGCATCCCGTCACGCTGCTTGTTGCTGTCCTTCATGGCCTGCACCGCTTCGTGGTCGGTCATTTCACGGACGATAAAAGGGGGCATTTCATCCAACCCCGCCAGTTCACTGCCGTGTGTACGGCGATGGCCCGCTACAATTTCATATCCGTTTCCGTCTTTCTCCGGGCGGGCAAGACCGGGAACCATTACACCGTTTACGCGGATAGAAGCAACGATTTCCTGCATCTTCGCATCGTCCCGTACCTTAAAGGGGTGCGGACGGAATGTGTGAAACGGGTGAACCTCGGATAGTTTCAGATAAACCAGCTTGCCTTCCTCAACCGGGCGGGGCGGTGTGGTCGGCTCGGGAGCCGTCTGTTCCGCAGTAGCAGTTTCCTTCGGTGCCGTATCCTGTGCGGGCTTAATGGGCTCCTTGGCATCCGGGGCCTTTCCGTCACTTCGGGACACTTTGTCTCGTTTGGACGGCTTGGGCTTGTCAGGGGCCGCCTTATCCGCCTTGGGTGGACGGCCCTTGCGGGCCCCAGTCGATTTCTCCGATTTCTGATTTTCAGTCGCGGCCTTTTCCGCTTTCGGCGGACGGCCACGGCGCGGCTTTTTCGGTTCCTCCGTATTGGCGGGCTGCGGTGTTTCTCCGGGGGCTGCCGCCTCCTGCGCTTCGGGGGTTTCCGCCTTTTCGACTTCGGCGCGGGCGTTCTGTCTCTTTTCTGCCATAAGCTCATTGATTTTGTCAAAGGACACCACCACATCACCGGGCTCGGGCTGGGCAGGCCCGGTCTGTTCCTGCCGGGGCTCAGATGCTGCGGCCTGTTCAGGTGTGGTGATAGGCTCGGCGGCCTTCGGGGAAGTATTCTCCGCAGGGCCCGTATTCAATTTTTCATCGGCCATTTACGATCCTCCTTTTCGTTAAAGTTGCACAAATTTGAGTGCTAAAATTTTGCAGTTATTTTTTTGTGCCTCCTTTCCGTCTATCCACGCAAAAAGCCGCCCGTTTTTCATGCCGGACGGCTTTTTGCGTAATGTGATAGATCAAATATTATTTTTTCTGGTTTGTAGGCTCCGAAAAGCCTTGTATTTACAGTGTTCCCATTGGACCGAGCATGCTTAATGGATACACAACCGAGTGAGGAACTCCCCATCGGTTGGTGCAACAGCTAGGCATGTAAAAGTCAGGCTTTGCCTTTAAGAGCGATTGGTGGACAAACCCGGAAGGCTATAAGGTAATCAAAATCGCAAACATAGTAAACAACTCTATTGATTTAGACAGTTGCAACTGTGTAATCGCTGAACACGCCAACAAAGCCAATAATTTTATGTACAAAGCGGGAGATATATTGATTGCCATGACGGGTGCAACAACAGTAAAATCGGTATGGTACCGTTATGCAGCGAGCCAATCGTGGTCAATCAACGGTCGGAAAATTTTTTAGGTGATAATCCTATTGAAAAGCACCGTGAGCTTGGTAACAATTACTTTTATAGTCGAGTGGATCATCTTCAGCCTGGATGGAACTGTTGGCAGCGCACAAGATAATTCTTGGTGCAGAGCAAAAGGATATAGCCATTATTTACCCGAACAAGCAAAGTTATTGACACATTCAATCAACAACACATTCCAGTAGCTAACAAAACCATTATGAGTAACTGTGCGGAGATACGAATGTTAAACAGGTTAAGAAACTGTGTTTTGTAAACCTTATCAAGCCGCTAAATTATCATTTATCCTCGTCGCTTTAGCTCACCCTGCTCTTGATGGTTCGATACGTTTTCACAAATGCTGTACTGCTTAACAGGGAACAGGCAGCTCCACTTCTTTGCAAAGTTCACATCCCAGTCAAAGATTTCTCTAACACCTCCTGTGAGATATATCTGGCGTAAGCGGTCAACTCGCCCTGCTGGACCAGAGCATTAGTCTCGGGCAGTAGCTCGTTTTCATCTTTCACTCAAAAACGGTCTAGATATTGCCGCACAAGCCCCCTCACTTCTAATCCGCTGTTGTAGTTGTCAATACCAATTTGTTCCGCCACGCCGTGAAGTATCTGAGTGTAGGTAACCGCGTTTGACTAATACCTTTGTATTTGTAAACAGGACAACCGTGTTTGTAATAGAGGGAATGAATTATTTGACGGAAAACACCTAAAAGGTTTTCTCCCTTCTTTCTCCTCTCGTCTGTGTTCCTGACATCGACTTTGGCGAATGAAGTCTCCAAGCAGCCTGTTATCCTTCTTTCATTGCGACACCCTCACCCCATGTATTTTGGTAAAGCCAGCTTGATCACGCTTTAAGCTGTTTGACCATAAAGCAGCATAGTGTATTTGATGCCTCCCCAAGAGCTGCTGGATCCTTGTTTCATCTTTATTCATGGTGACGTTGCCAGTGCCTCTTTCGGAACTTATGTGTGGATGGACACGCAGACCAGCCTTTTCCCTGCTCTCGAAGCCGTCTTCTACGCCGCCAATTCAAAAAGAGACAAACAACGTGCTGAACAGGTGTCTGTGCGGCTTTCCAGATAGTTTGGAGATGGATTTTTGTCCTGGCATCGAAATAAACGATCCGTTCCTTGCTTCCTTTTCTCCGAAACAGACTTCGTCATCGCGGTTAAGGGCAACCATCTCACCGACACGCATTCCGGAGGACGCAAAAGAAGGTCTATCATCGCAAGATCGCGGACATTGCAGCAGTTGTCCCGCATGATTTTCCAATGCCTCATCGTGTAAGGTTTCTTGATCACCTTGCCGTTTTTTACTTTTGTGCGGCGAGCACCGGACTTTTTCACGATGTCCTCCTCTCCATCCCACGAAAAGTAACTGGACCTGCGGATGTTATCAATCGCACCTTGCTGGATTTCCGGCTTTGATACACATTGAGATACTGACGCAAGTCTTCAGTTGTTCCTGCGCCAATTTCCCCAATGCCGGACAGCATTGCAAACAATGGTCCGGCGATAGTAGCTCAACGTTTTTTCTGAGCAGCGGCACCATGCTCCGCGTTGTGATAAACAACGCCCGTGTCTACGCCTTCTGTTTTTAACTTGCGTTGCGCCCAGCACAGCTTCGACGCTGCACTCTGAACGTTTTCTCATTGTCGGCTCCTTTGATTGGCTCTCAGAGAATCCATCACCCGCGCGGTGTCTCGTGGTAAAAACTCTCGCCACTGGTGAGAGTTTTTCACAGCAGGCTTCTTCGATGAATTCCCATGGTTCCTCGCTTCGCCGTGTAAATCCCAATGCTTGTAGTAATGCGACAATTGATATCTCTGGGACACTGGTTTCGAGCAAAGCCAGTGTCGCTTTTTTCGATAGAACAATTCGTTCGCTGAGAACTGCTTTCCTCTATTACTTCCTGCTGTAACCTGCTTGAATACGGTCTCGTATTTCAGCAGGAAAATCGCCAGAACTTTGCATTTTTAACTTGATTCCATAAACGCTCACAGCAATTCCCTCCCAGTAAATTGATAATTTAGCGGCTTAATCGGGACAAGTTTTGCGAGGAGAACGGATCGAACGCTCATTAAGTTTCTGATTTCCATTGTATTTGCTTCAATTTGCGCGTCCAAAGCGTTCATTTTCTCTGAAAATCACTGATCACCTTTGGTCGGAGGGACAAGTGATTTTCATAGATTGGATGTTGCATTAGGCAACTTTGCTTTTGAACCGCACCAGACCGTCAGAATATTTGTAACTGAACGAAGTACAATGAG
>VOFJ01002101.1_pt1 | contig 15596 bp, 31 predicted proteins | sample 5384081 | NCBI WGS metagenome assembly VOFJ01 (sample SAMN12384729, study PRJNA508395) | human gut metagenome | isolation source: healthy gut I | host: Homo sapiens
TAGATCAAATCCACCGAAGTCTCAATGAAATATTTCCCGTTCGACTTGCATGTGTTAAAGCACGCCGCCAGCGTTCATCCTGAGCCAGGATCAAACTCTCTGATAAAATGTTTGATTCACTCAAGATAACAACTAGCTATCTCTTGTTTTACTGTTTTTGGTTTTTCAAACCGTTCTTAAAAATGTAAAGAATTTTCGAGAATCGTATGTGTTTCACTGTTTAGTTATCAAGGTTGTCTGTCTTGCGACAGCTTGTTTACTTTATCACATCTGTTTTTCTTTGTCAAGCACTTTTTAAGTTTTTTCAAAGTTTTTCGGACTCTTTCGATTTCCGAAATGCTCCTCAGATGTATGACTGTCAGCTCTGTTCAAGCGACTTGGTTACTTTAACACGTTTGTTTCAAGTTGTCAAGCACTTTTTTAAATTTCTTTTTTTTCTTTCAGAAATCTATCTGAATTGTTTTTATCTAATAAACAATTATTTCCGACAGCTCATCTAATCTAATATAACACCGAAAAACCACAATGTCAACAGTTAATTTCATAATTTGACAAACTTTTTTTATTTCCGCCTTACTACGGCAACCGAATTCGGGCAAAATATACCGCAAAGTGGGGCGTACACATTGTGGAAATGATTTTTTAAACACACTCCTGGATTCATCCAGTCCACATCAGACATTCATCCCATCCGACACCTGGATTCTATCCATCCACCTTCATCCTCCCCCGCCCTGCACACAGCACTCACATACCATATATACACAACGCCCCAGCTTTTCCGTCCCCTTCATACTATATAAGAAACTTTTCTATTCCACAAAACTAACAGATCACCATTCCTCTTCTCCCTCAGCCGCCCAGTCACAGCCAACTGCCAGCAAAGCCCAATAATTCCTATCGAGCGACATTTGCAGGATCTTTTTAGAAAATCTTAGCCCCGCAAGATCAGCGTTATTCGCAGATCACTCACTGTCTGAGCGCAGCGAGTTTGAGTTATCTGCGAATGCTTTTAGCTGATCTTGCGGGGCTTTTCTTAAGGTCCGAAACCGAGCCGATAGGAATTATTGGGCTTTGCGTCCCCCTTTTAACTGATTTTATGAGAACTACTATAATCCCTGTCTGCTTTGTATAAATAAATAAATCAACCTTTCAGTCTGCACACCATATCCCACAGTGCTTTTGCAGAGTTAAAATTCTCCGGAATAATATCTGCCGGTGTAATAGTAATGTCATAAGTATCCTGCAGTTCACTTACAATAGACAGGATTGCAAAGGAATCAAGAATTCCATCATCAATCAAAGTATCACAGTTTTCAAAGTCTGCATCCGGCTGGATTTCTTCCAGTAATTCAATTAATTCTTCCATTTTTTCATATCTCCTATCTCCTTATTTTTTGTTTTTTCAGCAATTCCATTATTTTTCGGTATTGCCATGGTCTTTTATTTCTCTGAATTTAAAAGATCTGTATGTACACCATCCCGCACCATCCGCAATCCCTCTCTCCCTCTGTCCAGAAATAGATTCTCGGAAGAGGACGGCTCAGGAATAAATAGATTCCTTCTGTAACGGAATAAGCACCTACCCGTTCAAATACCAGTATATCATGAAGCTGCGGTTTGTGAAGTGGAAATCGCTTTACGACCACATCGTTGACCGTACAGAGGGCACCGCAAAGATTCCAGGATTCTTCTTCCCCCCTGTCTTCTCATTTCCTTCTGTATCAAGCTGTGTACAGTACGGCTGTTTCATTGCCATCGCCTGTCCATAATAATTCAGATGATTGATACCACCGTCCATGATCACATACGGCTGTTCTTTATTCACCTTCATATCCACGATTGATGTCACATAATATCCACAGGCTGCTGCCAGAAATCTTCCCATCTCAAGAACAACCTTACCCTTGAAATTAAGACTTTCCAGAAGTGCTCTGAACTCACTCAGAATATTCTCCACGTCCTCGCTCTTATCCTTCTTAAAATATGGGACAAAAAATCCCGGACCATACTCAAGCACCTGTGCTTCAAATCCACTCTCAGATTTCAGCTCCCCCGATAAATTCATCCAGATGCTCCAGCTCTGTTTTCATCTGACTGAGATCTTTCTTCTGAGTTCCGGAATAGAACTGAAGTCCCTCTATCTCAACCCCCGGATAATCTGTTCTGTCAGAAATGATTTTCCTGATATCTGCTTCATCTACGCCAAACTGATTTCCGCTTGTCACACGGATCAGCACCGTAATCTTCATGCCAAGTCTCACTGCAGTATCATTCAGAATCTGTAAATGCTGCAAAGACTCTACAGTATACACTCCCTTTCCTCCATATGTAGAAAGTACATATTCCATATCTTTAGGGTTCTTATACACACCCGAAAAAGAACAATTCTCTCCATCGGCACACCAACACGCTCACAAATTCGAAATTCACCCGGTGAGCACACTTCAAATGTAGGAACCACATCCATCATGGGTCCTGTAAGAAAAGGGTTTTGCTTTCATAGCATAACATAACTGTGTGCTTCTCTCCAAGACAGCTCTGCACTTTTTTTTACAAATTCCTTCATCTTATCCAGGTCAAAAAACATAAGCTGGAGTTGGGTATGTTCTTTCTCGATCAGTTCTTTTATAAATCCATAGGAACTCATTTCTTTTCCTCCTGATACATAGCTGTAAGAGCTTTTTCTGTCAATCTTTCCATTCTTTGTAAGAGGCATGCTCTCCACCTGGCGGAATACATTCGGAACCATAAAAGCAGGTACATACTGCCCCAACGCTTTTGCCAGCGGTCTTCTCTCAATATCTCCTTCATAAAAAGCTACGATTTTGCTTTTAACTGTATCAAAAATACAGCAGCTTCTCACAATCTCCGGAACCTTATCCATAGCAGCCTCGATTTCTCCAAGCTCAATACGATGTCCCATATGCTTAATCTGGAAATCCTTACGTGTTGCAAAGCACAACTCACCACGTTCATTATAATAAGCAAGATCACCGGTTCCATTTGTACATTGGCTCCAGATATCTGTCATTCAGTGGATTCTGAACAAAAACCTTCGCAGTCTGTTCTCTGTTTTTGTAATATCCCAGTGCAAGTGCACTTCCTGTTACGCAGAGTTCACCATTTTTATTTTTCTCTGTGATCAGCTTGTCTTCTTCATCCAGAAGGAATACTTTTTCATTTGGAAATGCCTTGCCCATAGGAAGTACATCTCCAGGCTGGAACTCCCTGTCTACAATATAATACGTACAATTACATGTGATCTCAGTTGGTCCATAAATATTTACATACATAACATCCGGCAGATATTTTCTCCAGATATTCAGATGTTTCACAGGCATAGCCTCTCCTGAGAAAAGAATCTTCTTAATCTTATCCGGAACTTTATATTCAAATCCGTTCAAAGTTGAAATAATACACAGCGCAGATACCGCCCACACCAGCGTGGTCACTTCCCTCTCGATCAGATAGTCAATCAACTTCATCGGGAAAGAGAATAGCTGCTTCGGAATAATCGGGACAGTTGCTCCTGTCTTCAGTCCGGAATAAATATCTTTAACAGATACATCAAAATCCCAGGGTGCCTGATTTCCCATCACATCTTTATCTGTAATATCAAAAGCTCTGTAAAAACAATCAATAAAATCAAGCACTGAACGATGACCTACCACAACTCCCTTTGGGAACTCCTGTTGACCCGGAAGTAAAAATTCCATACAGCGGATCCACATCCAATGCCTGTTCTCTGATCTCATTCAGCACAGCTTCATTCTCCTGCTCATCAGCAAGATCCGGAGCCATCAGAACCTTTCCTTTGAACTCCAGTTTCTCCAAATCCTTCAGATATTTCTCAGATGTAACGATCACATCACTGTCCAAAATTCCAAGAATCTGCTGAAGTTGCTCGCCGGCTGTTTCGTATCCATCAGTACATAAAAAAGCATCCTGCATAAACAGCGCCCATGAAAACTCCCTATTGTCTCTACACTCTTCTCCATAAATACAGGTACCGGATTTCTCGGTGTGAAATATTTCGCAAGTGCAGTTCCTGTTCTGCGTGCAGTCTGCTCCAGTTCTTTAAATGTGCAGGATGTATGTTCATCTGCAAAAGCTGTCTTATCCGGATATTTCCGTGCGGATTCTTCAAGATATTCCAGAATACTTGTCTTCATATGTAATTCCTCCCCTCTGTACTTCACAAGGTTTTTATATTGATTTATTACTGTCTTTTTTGCAGCCTTGAAATTACTTCCTCTGTCCGGCACTCTCCAACACCTGTGCCAGCACTTCAGAGTATTTTTTTGCAGCATCCCCATTCATATGTCCGTCATAATCTGTATATGCTTTCAGGTCATGTGTAAATGCCTTAAAATACTGCATATTAAAGTTAAGATACTCTACGCCCTGTTCTTCAAAGAACTGCCCGAAATATTTCCATGCTGCATTATAACTGTCACTGTAATCCTTCAGAGTATTTATTGGAATTGGCGTAGTTACTGCAACAAACTCTATATCATTTTTCCTTGCAGAATGTAATCAGTTTCTTCAGATATTCCATGTTCTCTTCGTTTACCTTACCCTCTTCATAGAGCTTGGGTTCTGATTTCTTAAGCTTTGTCACATCCACCGGATATCTCTCAATAAATCCACTTTCATGATATTCCTGAGAATCACTCTTCAGATGAGATACGTCATAATCACCCGTTACTTTCTGAGCAAATGTATCTTTGACTTTCGGCAATTCATAGCTGAGAGAATATTCATACCATGGGAAAAGCACAGTACGGAAATTACATTTCGCAATAGAATTCCAGAAATATTCTACCTTTGCTTTTGAAAATGGAAACTCATGATAAAAAAGCAGGTAATTATTTCCTTCTTCCTTTTCAGATACAAAATATCCCGGGTCAACCTCATAGATAATTCTCTTCGGATTCTGTTTCTCTTTTGATCAGTTTAGTCAGATAATACGCATCGATTCCATACTCGCCGCCGACGCAAAGATTATGTCCACTGCGTCCGGTAACTTCCTGCATCACCTCCGGATCAATATCCATCTTTCCATGGGAAGTTCCCACGATAATGTCATCAAACTGCTGTGTCACAACTGCATGCACATCATTTCTCATAAATGTACATGGATAAAGTGCCAGGTCAAGTGCTGCCAGAAGAGCCACACACACGACCAATACCAGGAACGTTTTTAAAACTTTCTTAAAATTGTGCATAAATAAATCCTCTCGCTACTGCTGTTGATCCAAAAGAATCCGATGGATGCCAGCAGACAAAAATAAATTGCTACAGTAATTGGCAGACTCAGTCCTGCAAGTGATTCTCTTATCTTCATGCCACGTTCCTGAAGGACACTTACAATAAACAGAATGATGCAGCCTGCTGCCAGGATTGCCAGCGCATAAGGGTAAAAGCAGTTCCTTCTTTACCGGCCGGGATCAGCAGTAACTGTGACGGTGCAAACTTTGTGACAGAAAGCTTCATCATATGAAAAAGCCTGTCCTACTGTGTCCGCTCTGTCAAAAAACCAGCTGATATTTACAAGGATAAAAAGTACGGATGATCATAAATACATGATACCAGTTCTCTTTTCCAGTGATGTTGAATTTCTTTTTCCAGTTTCTGTAATGCTCTGCCATAAGTCCGCTGAAAGCAATGATAATACCATTGTACATACCGTATACAATATACTTCCAGGCAGCACCATGCCATACACCAACAACGAAGAATACGATCAGATTCGCCAGACAGATTGGTAATGTACGTCCGGTCTTTTGCCAAATACCTTCTTGCCCCATTTGCCAAATTTTCCCATCCACTTGGATAATGTCACAGGATAGAACACATAATCCTTCATCCAGGTACCAGAGTAATGTGCCAGCGGTGCCAGAAATCTGTGATGGAAATGGAGAAGAACGGACGCTTGAAGTTCTCATCCAGCTCAATTCCAAACATAGACGCAATACCATTACCACATCCATACCACCGGAAAAAATCTGCATATAGCTGAACTGTGTAAAATAATACACCAAAGATTGCCAGTCCGCTGTACTGATCCGGATTGTCGAAAATCGCATCTACAAACACTGCTGCCCAGTCCGCCAGGATCATCTTCTTAAAAAATCCCCAGAGAATGCGCTCAAAGCCTCTGGTAATATTCTTACCTTCGAATTTATGAGGTTCATAAAGCTGATGTGCCAAACGACTGTATCTTCCGATTGGTCCCTGCAGAATCTGTGGAAAGAAAGAAACAAACAATGCATATTTTACAGGATTCCTCTCCGCATCACATCTCTTCCAGTACACATCCAGAAGATATCCGGAGGATTGGAAAGTGTAAAACGATATTCCCAATGGAAGCAGGATTTCCATTCCTCTTAAATTCATATGAAACAAAGCATTGAGGTTCTCAATCATAAAAATTTGTATACTTTATCACTCCAAGCATACCAAAATTCAATATTAATCCAAGCACCAGAAAATTTCTTGCACTTTTGTGACTTCCACCTGCCTCTGCCTTTTCAACTGCAAGTGCAATCCCCAGGTAACCAATGTGGAAAACAGGATAAAGCCCACGTAACGGACGCCACCTGCCAGATAATATATATAGCTGAAACATAACAAAACCAGCCACTGAAATTTGTGCGGCACAATATAATAAACAAGCACACTCACCGCCACAAACAGTAAAAAACAAGTTTTGAAACTAATGACATGATCTTTCTCCCTAAATATGTACAATTCTTCAGTTGTACTTATAATAAGGGCACTACTGTATGTTATTCCCTCAGATAATGCAGTGCCCTGTTTTATTATACTTTTAATGCATTTTCCCTTTACAACTACTGAATCTGATTAATTTAATAACCCATTATCCAGACATCCGTCTCCACCGTCATCGGAACCACCATCATCAGAACCATCATAATCACCGGAATCATCATTACCATAATCATAATCATTACTGTAATCATAGTCATTACTATAATCATAGTCATTGTTGTAATCATAGTCATTGCTGTAATCACTACTGTTATCATAACTCTGAGTTGTTTCAGAAGCTGCCTGTGCAGCTGCCTCAGTTGGCTTCGGAGCTAATGCTTTCTCTGTTTCCAGAGTATTGTATTCTTTCTTCTGGCTGATACTGTCAAATACCAGATATGCTACTTCACCTTCCAACTTAAGTTCTGCTTCCTCTGTATCGCCAAATGGGAAAGTATGGATCTCAGCGGTTGTTCCATCCTCGAAAGTTAACTGAATGTTATATTTCGGGATTTCCTTCTCAGCATCATCCTTATCTTCGCCTTCTGCTTTTTCATCTGTTTTGGCATCTTCTGTTTTTGTTTCTTCAGTATCTGTGGTCTCTTTTGTATCATTTGAAGAATCCTTGTTTTCCTCATCTGCTTTATCTTTAGCACTCGGATCAAACCAGAGAACTCTTTCCTCATCTGCTTCGAACTTATCTTCTTCTTTCAGGAAATTATCCGGATATTTCTTCGTCTTTTTTCATTCTTAACAGTAACACCTGTGATAACTTTACCTGTAAGATTTTTTTCAGTTTTACAGAAAAAACACCCTCTGTGTCCTCTTCCGGTTTCTCACCAATTGTCTTTAAATCTTCTTTCTCTTCATCAGCTTTATCTGCATCTTCTGCTACATCTTTATCTTCAGATTCTGTGGAATCCTTATCCGCATCTTCTGAAGTCTCTGTTTTTGCTGTAGTATCTGCTGCCATCACTGCCTGACTGAATACAAGACTGCTTCCAAGTGCAGCCATCATAAATGCTGTTACAACTTTTTTTTCTTCATTGTCTTTTAAATCCTTTCTGGTCATTCTTTATAGTTCTTGTTTGCCTTACTGTTAAACAGATAAAATCATTCACTTCGTTACTTGCTCGTAACCAAAGTCAAAAACATTTCAATGCTTAGTTAACTCTCTTATAATTTACATATTTCAGAGTACGTTTCGCACCATATGTAAGTTTATAACCATTCAGTTTGTATTCCTTCTGAAATTCGGATCATACACATAAGTTTTTCTTTTTACCATTCACCTTCTGATCTATTTCAACCCACGCATGTGCTCCCTTCTTACCACCGGATTTCTGGAAATATCCTTTTACATAATGAGCATCATATCCTGCGACTTTAGCCATCCAGTAGAAAGTAGCTGCCATTACATAACAATCGCCACTGCCTGTTTTAAATCCATATAAACCATATTCTGTAGGTGTTTTTTTTTAGAAACCTTTACATTGCCTGCATACTGCAGAGAGAAACAGACCAGTTGAATGCCTTCTTCAGATTTCCTTTACACTTCTGAAGTCGGACTGCGGCCATTGTTTCAACTGTTGACAGCTTTGTTGCCTGTCCATTCTTTTGATCTTATAATATGTTTTGAATTGACCTTATAATAAGGTTTATTAGTTACAAGCTTTCCGGTTTTATCAAAACAATAAGTGTATTTACCAATCTTCTTTACCTTATTTGTAAATCTTCTCACCATTTACATAGTAATATTTAACTCCATCAACAGTTTCCCATCCTTCCTTCTTCTCCGGAAGTGGTGTCGGAGTTACATCTGGTGTCTCAACTGTACTATCAGTTGTTCCATCCACATAATTAACGATCGTTGACTGTTCTGCCATAGCCGGCATGGCAGGTGTAAATGCCATTACTGAGCTAAGTAATAATGCTGTGATTTTTTTTCCTGTTCATAACTCTGTTCCTTTTTCTTTTTGTTAACTTACTATCTGCAAATTGCTTCAGCTGCTTTATAATTTTTCACAGCCGAAGCAACCGATTAACCTGGATAATTATCGTCTTACCGTGATACTCGCAACAACTTCTGCGCTGCTTCCTTTTTCCTGTAGGACGCACAACATTTAACTGTACATAATCGTATGTGTAGGTGACATCCTTGCCGTTTCCATCAAGCATACAGGTATTACCCTTACTTATCGTACATTTTTTATATTTTCCCCAGAACCTTCTTAATCTTTGACGCATTGTTCTGTTTTGCCAGAGTAGATGTTGCCGCATATTTTCTGTATAAAGACGTCTTCTTTTTATCTACAGCTCCTGTTTTTGGATTAAAGTAATACAGCTTCGGAATCTCATACATGCTGACACTTCCTACACGTATTCCCTTTACTGTGTGACCACTTACATCAAACCCATAGTACTTACCATTAATCTTCTTCATCAGAATACCATACTTACCAACCATATCCCTGATCAGCCTGATAAAGCAGCTCCGTTTTTCCGAAATAATAACGGAAACCCCTTTGCTGTTACTCCCCCCACTGCTGAGTAACCTTCTGGTTATTCTCATCATATCCATATCTCTTTCCTGTCTTTTTGTCCAGTTTTACCTTAACAGTCTGCGGTCCTGCTGCCTGTACTGTCACTGTTTCTGCTACAACAGCCAACGGTGTCAGCATAAGAAGCATACAAAAGCACAACTGCAAAAGAATCTCTTTGTTTTTTCTTCATTCTCCATACTCCTTTTCTTAAAATTTAATTTTATGTTCTATTGTATATGCAGGACGTGTAGCTGCGCCAAACAACGTTCCGTACATATTATCGTAATAGAGCCCGTTAATCATAACAAAGCTGTGTCCCTCCGGAATTGTAATAACATAGGGTTCATATCCCAGTTCCTTCGCGATTGCAGCCACACTGCTGGCAATTCCATAACAGTTTCCTGTAAGACCGTTCTGGAACATCTGAAGGGAATATTTATAAACCCAGTCTTTTTTTTGTCTTAAACTCCTGAGGTGTAGGATCCATGTATCCTACAAAGTTTGTATAGGCCATAATATAATAGAAGCAGGAACGGAATTTTTCATAATTACTTGCATTGGCATTACTGTGACGTGCAATAAAGTTCCTTGCCGCAAGCTTGCATCTCGCCTGTGTCAGATTTGAAGCATATCCGTTCTTATTAAATTTAATTCCACCTACTGTCTCATTTGTTGCGCATTTACCGTTCTTATATACATAGTACATTTTTCCATTTAGTTCATTCCATCCGGCAACAGCTCTTTCCTTTTGCATCAACGAAATATTTGACGCCATTAACCTTTACAACTGCCTTCTTCCCCGGGGCCACTCTCCGGGCATATTTATCAAACACATAGTAAACACCTTTTACTTTTATAATATCCATCATGAGCAGCAACTCCATTGGATTTAAACCAGTAATATTTACCATTAATCTTTTTCCATTTATTTCTGACTGGTTTGTTATTTACGTAATAGCGATATACTTTCCCTTCTTTCATCAGTCCGTTTTTAGGCACTGGTGTTGGTGTTGTTTTCGGTGTTGATGTCGGTAATGGCAGTTCCGGTGTTACCTCCGGTGAAGGTGTTCCACCCTCCTGTGGCAGGTCAGCCGCATAAGCACTTCCTGCTCAAATGTAAAGTGCTGCCGTCAGCATCATCGCTGTGAGTGTAACCTTCAGTGCTGTAAATCTTTTTCCTCTTCATTTTTCTATTCCTCCTGAGAAATTTTTTGCTCGAAGTTTCCTCCCTTCCTTTTGAAATATACTCTTCAGAGTACATTTGAATTTTATATTACAATTATAGTATATTGAAGAGTTCATTTCAATTAATACGACGACTTTTATACAAAAACTTCCAGTTTTTTATAATCAACCTTTCACAAGATTCCACCACTTTTTTTCTCTGTCTTTGTACAATTCTTCCATTGGCGCTAACTCCCTTTCAAGATATATCATAGTCTTGTGTGGGATCTTTACCTGTCCGCATATGCAGCTACTTTCCATAACGGAATCGTTGATCTTCACCAGATTCTTATGATCAAAGGAATTAATAATAATCTGCCAATGACACATTGGTACTAATTTACCGATAACTTAATAAAAGAAGAGGTTTCGTTACCACAAAGTTTAACGAAACCTCTTCTTTATATTGTCAAACATATATTCTCAATCGCCGCATCCATCCTGTCACAGTAACAGTCGCAGACTTCTTTCATTTTGGAAATATTCTTCCTGTTTTCTTCATCATAGACACCAACAACCACAAATCCTGCTTTTTTTTTGCAGTTTCCGCTGCGTGAAGCGCATCCTCAAATACAAGTGTCTCATTCGGTTCTGCCTGCATAGATTCTGCTGCCTTCAGATAGATCAACGGTTCATCTTTTCCTGCACCTGTTTCTGTACAGGTGTAAATCTGCTCAAAATAATCCAGAATCCCGTTTCTCGCAAGTGCTGCTTCTGTCAGTTCCCGGTTTCCAGATGTTGCAACTGTCATCTGTATATTTCTCTCTTTAAACCATTCCAGAGTTTTCTTCACTCCTGGTTTCAACGGTGCTTCAAATCGGTAAAAATCACTTACAATTTTCAGAACCTCTTCTATAATCTGTGAAATGGACTTATCCAACTGATATTTTTCTTTCATCCAGGCGGCTCCCCTGCTCCAGACTCATAGTGTGCAGAGCAGCCCGGAGATTTTTCTCCGCTGTGATATTCTGACTCGCAAGATAACGTTCTCCAATATCCTCCCACACAGACATAGAATCCAACAGCGTTCCATCTACATCAAAAATCGCTGCCTTCATCAGTCTTCCATCATATGAATCGCATCTACTGTATTATTGTACTGCTCTTCCACTTTTGCCAGAAGTTCTTCACAGCCTTCAGTATCTCTTCTTCCTCTGAGCTTCTCTGTAATATCAAAGCTTGCCTTATACAGATTATCAAATCCAAGGTTCTGGCATACACCTTTTAAGGTATGAGCTGCACGAAAGCTTCTTCCCCATTTTTCTGTGCCAGATTATCCTTCAGACTCCGGAAACTTCCATCATCCAGAAATTTCTTTGCAAATTTCTTAATAAGAACCTCACTTCTCAGTCTTCCAAGTACACCTTCATAATCTGCACCCATCTGTTCATAACATTCTTTTTACTGTCATATTTTTCTCCTCTTTATCCCCCATCTGCACTGTTAAACCTGCGTTTTCGCAATGATATTATTATATCACGCCATATAGCTGTTCTCTTTGCTCTTTCACAAAAAGCACCTTAGAATCTTTTCAAAAATATAATCAACCCGCCGCAGTGTGATCCTTGCCCGGAGGGCTTTATTATGCTATAAGAATATTATGGAATGGTTTCCCCATAGCATAATAAAGCACTTTCACATGTAATTCTCTCACATATGAAAGTGCTGATATCAGGCAGATGAAATCATCCGCATCACTACACACTATCACAGATTTTATATCCGGATATCATATAATTTTTATTTTCTGCCGGTATTATCTGAAAAATCCCTGATTCTCAAAGTACTGGATAAATGGATTCTCACTTTCCTCTGTATCATCGGAGTCCATACTATCTTCACTGTCTGTATCTTCGTCTACATCTTCATCAGCATCTTTTTGAGGATTTCTTAGAATCCTTTTTAGATTTCTTACTGTCTTTATCGTTATCATCACTGTCATCAGCATCTGTATTCTCATCCAGAGTTACTTTAACAGTCTCTTCTTTATAACTTGTTCCATGAGGAACCTGCACAGTCAGCTCTACCTCTTCATCTGGTTCATAATAGGAAAGATATTCGATCAGCTGATTAATACTTGAAACAGTTTTCCATTAAATTCAGTAATAACGCTGTTTGCTTTCAGACCTGCTTTATCAGCAGCTCCACCTTCTGTTACTCCTTTTACAAAAACTCCTGCTGGAATGCCATACATCTGAACTGCCTCAGAACTTACAGAAGAACCTTTGATTCCAAGTACACCATGTTCAGAATCATCCAGTTTATCTCTTGATGTCTCATTCATCAGATTCTGAAGAATGTCAGTCACGTCTGAGATTGCAATTGCATAACCCATACCTTCTACTTCAGTAGAAGCAAGTTTTTGCAGAGTTGATACCAACAACCTCGCCTTCCATATTCAGAAGAGCACCGCCACTGTTACCAGGGTTGATAGCCGCATCTGTCTGGATCAGGTTTACACCGTCACTGCTGTCATCACTTCCATCTGTTACTGTGTTATTGTCAGAATCCATTCTGCGGTTCTTGGCACTTACGATACCGGTTGTAACAGACTGTCCATATCCAAGAGCATTACCGATTGCAACTACCTGCTCGCCCACCTTCAGATCATCAGAACTGCCAATATTCGCAATTGAAATGGCGTCCATTGTATCATCTTCAACATCATCCAGAGATACAGATACAACTGCAAGATCTCTCTCTTCATCAAATCCCTTTACGGATGCCTCCACTGCATTTCCATCTGTAAATGCAACTGACAATGTATCCGCACCTTCTACTACATGATAATTTGTAGCAATCAGAAGTTCATCATCATTCTTACCAACAATAATACCGGAACCACTGCCCTCTACTTTCCTGTTCCTGCTGCTGTGGCGCATATCCATACATTCCATACATTTCGAAGTAATTCTGTACCTCCTGAACTGACTTGGTTGTAATAGATACAATAGATGGAAAGTGCTTCTGATACGATTTCAGACACATCAAGGCTTCCTTTTTGCTGTGCTGCCTGTATCTTTGCCGGTATCTGATTTGGAATCACTGGCATCTGAATCCTTCTTCTCGGATTTTGCATATGTCAGGGGTTGTCTCGTCCTTATTTGAAGCAGCTTCTACCGTTGTGGCTCCGCTCCATCCTGCAAGTTTATTTACTCCCTCAAAGCTTCCTGCTGCCAGTCCTCCTGCAAGTACTGCACATAAGCTGAATGTAAGACCTTTCTTTTTGCAATCTTTCTGATTTTATCATTTCTGTTATCTTTGTTCATCATAATAAAAAGTCCCTCCATGAATCTATGTCATTTATCTATGTCATTTATTTATCTCTGTTTCCTTTTGATGCTTCTAAGTATAGGAATGATTTGTGTTCTTTTTATTGGGAAAAATGTGTTTAATTTGTGACAATTTTATACATTTCCAATATGACAGCAATTTTTAAAAACAGTCCTGTCTGTCAGTTACATCACTTTCGATACATGGAGGAAATTTTTTCCGGTACTATATCCCGGAACCAGTGATTTCCAGTTTCCAACCTGACTTTTAGTACCTTTTCTGTATATTTCAGGGAATTGGAACTATCCATATTTTTTAAAGACATTATACGCTGTTTTCTTTTTCCCATTGGCATCCTTCAATCCCATTGCCAATCCCTGAGCCACCCTCATGGGCTTCATCTTTATAGCTTCTTATAATAAATGCATCAATCATTGGATTGCAGGCAGCCTTATAATAGGCCAGTGCAATTGCTGCCGCCTGATTTGCCTGTCCTCCATAAGTGGAAGAAAATCCCTGTTCCGAAAGAATGATCCTTGTATTGGAACCAAATCTGTTTTTCACATAATCTGTAAGTGTCTGGATATTACGCATAGTGATAAACGTGGTGGTGTTCGCATCACTGGTAAACATGAATGCATTTGCACCTGACCAGAACTGTGAATCTGAAAGCGGCTGATTATATGCATGATATGCCAGATTCCAGTTCACATCTTTCTGCATATCAGAAATCTTCGCCGCAAAGCTTTCCAGAGTTGATCTTGCACTATAGCAGATAGTAAAGGCATTTTTCTGATTCCAGCAATTATCCAGACAGATAAATACTTTGGAACTTCCCCGGCTGCTTTTCACTGCATTGTAAAGGCAGTGAAAAGCTTCACTGTACATGGAGATAAATTTTGAAAAACTGACATTCCCTACATAATAATATCCGCTTGCACTGTTTACTTCATTTCCCAGGATCCAGTTACTTATATAACAGTTATTTTTCCAAACTTCTCTCCCAGATATGCAAACATTGCTTCCATAGTCTGTCTAGTTGTGCTGTTATCTGTGTTCCATCCATAATAAGCTGTTTCTGCATAAGGACTGTTTCCCGTAATAAAGCTCTGCGTACTGGCATTCCTGTCAATACTGATCTGTGCAGTCACCTGGATTCCTTTGCATTACATTGCTGAACAAGATATACATATCCGTACAGACCATTAAAATGATATGTTTTCCCATTATATTTATATGTTTCCACACCACTGTCTTTTCGCATCAGGTCTGAAATATATAAGTTAAAAAAATACTGTTTTGGATTTTTGTATCTGTCAGCTCGTTGATATCTGTAGCCTGAATTCCTTTTTTGTCCCCGGAACAAAATATGCTGCTGTATTTGTACTGAGTTTCTCCGGATTGCTGACATAGCTTTTCGGACTGATCACACTATACGCAGATTTAGATTTTTTATCCCTATGGCAAATTTTCCCTGTGCATATTCCGATGTCCGGTAATATTCAGCTTAAATGTGATCTTCCCTTTTGCCTTCTCCGGCTTCTTTTTTTTTTACCCACCGTTTTTTTCACTTTACCGGAATTAGAATCTACATACACCAGATAGTAATAACTGTCCGAACTTTTCACATAATTTGAAACAATTGCGGATACAGTGATGGTATTCGCCTTGTTCCTTTACATAATCCAATGTTGCAGCTTTCGCTGAGGGACTGATTTCCTTGTCCACTTTGCATATAAAGTAAGGGCACCTTCAGTAACCTGAACGAAGTACAATGAT